>Ga0065707_10082206_pt1 | contig 19149 bp, 14 predicted proteins | sample SwiRhicommuniRL3_FD_59094 | JGI IMG/M metagenome (GOLD analysis project Ga0065707, IMG submission 59094) | Switchgrass rhizosphere bacterial communities from Rose Lake, Michigan, USA - RL3 v2 (version 2) | ecosystem: Host-associated > Plants > Roots > Rhizosphere > Soil | place: East Lansing...
GCGGGCCGTGCGTGCCGAACCGGACCAACTGGAGCAACTGCCGTTGCCGGCCATCCTGCACTGGGATTTCAATCATTTCGTGGTGCTGGTCAAGGTCGGCCGCGATGGCGTGTTGATTCACGACCCGGCGCGCGGCGCCCATTGGCTGAAATGGGCACGCCTGTCGCGTCACTTCACCGGTGCGGCAATGGAGTTGATCCCGGAGGTGGGATTCGAGCGGCGCGACGACCATCGCCGCATCACGATGCGCCAACTGCTGGGCCGGGTCACCGGGCTCAAGCGCTCGCTGGCGCAGATCGTCGCATTGGCGTTGGTGCTCGAGTTCTTTGTGCTGCTGAGCCCATTCTTCATGCAATGGGTCGTCGACGATGTGCTGGTGACGGCCGATCGCGATCTCTTGGTGACGCTTGGCATCGGCTTCGCGCTGTTGGTCGCGATTCAAGTCGCCGCCGCGGCCATCCGCTCGTGGGCCGTGCTGCATCTGTCGGCGACACTCAATTTGCAGTGGCTCGGCAATGTATTCGCGCACCTGCTTCGCTTGCCGCTGGCGTGGTTCGAGCGGCGGCACATGGGCGACATCTGGTCGCGGTTCTTTGCCGTGCAGCAGATCCAGAAGACCTTGACCACCAGTTTCCTGGAGGTGCTGCTCGATGGCGCGCTGGTGCTGACCACGTTGGCGATGATGGCCTTGTACAGCCCGTTGCTGAGCGGTGTGGTGTTGGCGTTCGTGCTGGTCTACGCAGCGCTGCGCTGGGCCCTGTTCGCGCCGATGCGTCGCGCGACCGAGGAGGCGCTAGTGCACGACGCCAAGAAGACCAGCCACTTTCTCGAATCATTGCGCGGCGTCATGGCCATCAAGCTATTCGCCGCCGAGGCGGATCGGCAAGCGCGCTTCACGAATCTCGTGGTCGATGCGATGAATGCTGACATCGTGGTGCGTCGTCTGGAGGTGACGCTGGCGGTGGCCAACCGCGGCCTGTTCGGCCTCGAGCGGGTGCTGGTGATCTGGATCGGGGCTTCGCTGGTGCTCGACCACGGCCTCACGATCGGCATGCTGCTGGCGTTCGTCGCCTACAAGGAGCAGTTCTCGCAACGTGTGGGTGCGCTCATCGACAAATGGGCCGAGCTGAAGATGCTCAAGGTTCAGGGCGAACGTCTCGCCGACATCGTGCTCAGCGAGCCGGAAACCGTGCACATTGGCATGCCGGCGCTCGGCGCCGAAAGCGAGAGCGCGCCGCCGCGCATCGAGCTGCGTGATGTCGGGTTTCGCTACTCGGACACTGAGGGTGACGTGTTGCGCGGTGTGAGTTTGAGCATCGAGCCCGGCGAGTCGATCGCCATCGTCGGTCCGTCGGGATGCGGCAAGACCACGCTGATCAAGTTGATGCTGGGCATCCTGACACCCGTGCACGGCGAGGTGTTGATCGCCGGCCGTCAGCTTCAGGCAGTGGGGGCAGCTGCGTGGCGCTCGATGGTGGGCACCGTGATGCAGGACGAGCCATTGTTCGCGGGCTCGATTGCCGACAACATCAGCTTCTTCGATCCGCGGCCCGACATGGAGCGAATTGTCGAGTGCGCGCGCGTGGCGGCGGTGCATGAAGAAATCGCTGCGCTACCGATGGGCTACTACACGCTGATCGGTGAAATGGGTGCCACGCTGTCCGGCGGACAGAAGCAGCGCGTGCTGCTGGCGCGGGCACTGTACAAGCGACCGCGGGTATTGTTCCTTGACGAGGCGACCAGTGCGCTGGACGTTGAGCGTGAGCGGCTGGTCAATCAGGCCGTGCGTCAGCTGCGGCTCACGCGAGTGATCGTCGCGCATCGGCCGGAGACGATCGCCAGCGCCGATCGTGTCGTCGTGCTGGCCGCGGGCGGGGTGTCGCACGACCTGCGATCAGTGGGCGGTGTGGCTGGCGCAGTGCAAAAGGCGCACTGAAACTTTCCCGGACTGGCTGCTTGCTGCCGCGACTGGCGGGCCGCTTTCTACAATGCGACCTGAGCAGGATGCGGCATGCAGTTTCCAAAGCGTTTTGATGTGATCGTCGTCGGTGGTGGCCACGCTGGTACCGAGGCTGCGCTGGCCGCCGCGCGCATGGGTTGTGCGACGTTGTTGCTGACGCACAGCATCGAGACGCTGGGTCAGATGAGCTGCAACCCATCGATCGGGGGCATCGGCAAGGGGCATCTGGTCAAGGAGATTGACGCGCTCGGCGGCGCAATGGCCGCGGCCACCGACGAGGCCGGCATCCAGTTCCGGATGCTCAATGGCTCGAAGGGCCCTGCCGTGCGCGCCACGCGCGCCCAGGCTGATCGCACGCTGTACCGCGCCGCGATTCGGCGACGCCTCGAGTCACAGCCCAATCTCTGGCTGTTCCAACAATCGGTGGACGACCTGTGCCTTGATGCAAATGGCTATACCGCAGGCGTTATGACGCAAGTGGGTATTCGCTTTGATACCGGACGGGTCGTGCTCACCGCGGGCACGTTCTTGAATGGGCGCATCCATGTTGGACTGCGCAACCATCCTGGTGGACGGGCTGGCGATGGGCCGGCGATCGTGTTATCGGAGCGGCTGCGCGAGCTGGGATTGCCTCAGGGGCGACTCAAGACCGGTACCCCGCCGCGAATCGACGGACGCTCGGTCGACTACTCAAGCTTGGTCGCGCAGCCCGGCGACGCTGACCCTGTCCCGGTGTTCAGCTTCATGGGTCGCGCCGAGCAGCACCCGCGCCAGATTTGCTGTTGGCTCACGCACACGAACGAGCGCACGCACGAAATCATTCGCAAGGGCTTTGACCGAAGTCCCATGTTCATGGGCGTGATCGAAGGTGTCGGACCGCGCTACTGCCCCAGCATCGAAGACAAGGTCAATCGCTTTGCGGACAAGGCGGGTCATCAGATCTTCTTGGAGCCCGAGGGGCTCGATACCCATGAGATCTACCCGAACGGTATCTCGACGTCGCTGCCGTTCGATGTGCAGTGGGAAGCCGTACGTTCGGTGGCTGGTCTCGAGCAGGCGCACATCTTGCGGCCTGGGTACGCGATCGAGTATGACTACTTCGATCCCAGGGCGCTCCAGGAGACCTTTGAGACGCGAGCGATTCCGGGCCTGTATTTCGCTGGTCAGATCAACGGTACCACGGGCTATGAGGAAGCGGCCGCCCAGGGGCTGCATGCCGGAACCAACGCCGCCTTGTCGGTGCTTGGGCGCGAGCCGTGGGTGCCTCGACGCGACCAGGCTTACTTGGGTGTGCTGGTTGACGACCTGATCACCAAAGGCGTCTCCGAGCCGTACCGGATGTTCACCAGTCGGGCGGAGCATCGGCTGCATCTGCGTGAAGACAACGCCGATCAGCGACTGACGGAACGAGGGCGTCAGCTCGGTCTCATCGACGATGCCCGTTGGGCGAGCTTCAACCGCAAGCGAGATGCCGTGGCACGTGAGGGCGAGCGGCTCAGGTCAAACTGGGTGTACCCGGCGGTGGTGGCGCCCGAATTGGCGACGCGCACCATCGGCAAGCCGATCGAGCGCGAGTACAGCCTGGCTGAATTGCTGAAGCGGCCGGGGGTTGGGTTTGATGACGTGGTCTTGCTCGGGCGAACTGCGCGGCCGGAGGCCGACGTTGTTTCACGTGAAACACTTCACGCGGAACTCGGTACCGAGCTGGCCGAGACGGTGATCAGTCAGATTGAAATCGGCATCAAGTACGCCGGCTACGTCGGACGTCAGGAAGATGAGGTCAAGCGAGCAGCGGCTTTTGAGGCGTTGCGGCTCCCGTCAGAATTCGACTACTCGAAGGTGACCGCGTTGAGTTTCGAGGTCCGTCAGAAACTGACCCAGCAGAAACCTGCGACTCTGGGGCAGGCCTCCCGCATTTCTGGTGTTACCCCCGCGGCCATTTCCCTGTTGCTGGTCCATTTGAGAAAAGGCCGTTTGCGCGGGTTCAACGAGGGCGACAGCGACGACGTGCCAAGCGCCGCATGACCGGAGAATGCCGTCCGCCGAGCAATGCGACTGGGAGGCTCTGTCGACACGATTAAAGGTCGGCGCGAGTCAACTCGAGCTCTCAATCGAAGACGGGCAAGTGAAGCGATTGCTCGCCTACTTGCAGCACCTCGACCGATGGAACGGCGTGCACAACCTCAGTGCCTGGAAGAATCCACTGGATTTCCTGATCCACCATGTGTTCGACAGCATGACGCTGCTTGGACCCCTCGAGCGATTTGCGAAAGGGCAGCCGTTGCGGATTCTTGACGCGGGGTCCGGTCCCGGTTTTCCGGCGGCCGTTTTGGCCGTGATGCTGCCCGCTTGGTCTGTGACCGCAATCGATGCGGTGGCGAAGAAGATTTCCTTCATCCGACAGGCCGCCGCCGAGTCTCGAATTCCGAACTTGTCCGCGGTGCATGTGCGCCTCGAAGACTTCGCTCCATCGACGCCATTCGACATCGTGGTGTCGCGGGCCTTTGCTTCGCTGGATACATTCGCCGCCTTGACCGACCACCTGCTAAGACCGAGAGGTGTTTGGGTCGCGCAGAAGGGACGGATGCCGGGGGAGGAAATCGAGCAGTTGCGGGAGGACTTTCGGGTGTTTCACGTGGAACCTGTCACGGTTCCAGGACTGGATGCGAAGCGGCATCTGATCTGGATGCGCCGGGTCGATCGATGAATACGAGCACTCTGGAGCCAGCCTTGGTGCGCCGAGCCAGAACTTTCTGCATCGCCAACCAGAAAGGCGGTGTGGGAAAGACGACCACCACGGTCAACTTGGCCGCTGGATTGGCGAAGGTCGGTCAGCGGGTCTTGCTCGTCGATCTGGATCCGCAGGGCAATGCAACGATGGGGTCGGGCGTCGACAAGCGGTCGCTCAACCTGTCGATCTATGACGTCCTGCTGGAAACAGCATCCATTTCAGAGGCGCGCCGGCGCTCCGAAGTGGGCGGTTACGATGTCTTGGGAGCCAATCGCGAGTTGGCTGGCGCGGAGATCGAGTTGGTTGGACTCGAGCGACGTGATCAACGGCTTCACGCAGCGCTCGACGCCGTGTCGAGCGAGTACGACATGGTCATCATCGACTGCCCGCCCAGTCTGAGCCTCCTGACGCTGAACGGGCTGTGCAGCGCCGACGGCGTGATCGTGCCGATGCAGTGCGAATATTTCGCATTAGAGGGCTTAACCGATCTTGTGAACACCATCCGTCAAGTGCACGCCAATTTGAATCCGGATCTGCAGATCATTGGGCTGCTGCGGGTCATGTACGACCCGCGCATTACTTTGCAGCAGCAGGTGAGCGAACAGCTGAAGGGACATTTCGGAGACAAGGTGTTCGACGCAGTGATCCCGCGCAACGTCCGCCTCGCCGAAGCCCCGAGCTATGGCCAACCAGGCGTTGTCTTCGACCCGTCATCCAGGGGCGCTCAAGCCTATCTAGACTTCGCTCGCGAAATGGTCGATCGCGTCAAACAGCTCGCATAGATGCAAGTCACACGGCCCGCCACGTTGCTGTCCCGAGTCGAGGACGCCGGCCTCAATGCCAGCGCGCCGCCGCAACAACGCTGGCTCGACGGCTGGCTGGTGCGCTTTTCTCCTGGCAAAGCCAAGCGAGCCCGGTGCGTGAATGCTGTGGCGCAGGGACGGCTCTCGATGCAGGAGAGGTTTGCGTTGTGCCAGCAAGTGTTCACGGAGGCGAGGCTCCCGCTCATCTTTCGCATCACGCCGATGTCGGAGCCACAGAGGCTGGACTCTTGGCTCGAGGACAAAGGGCTGCGCGTGCTCGAAGACACCCGGGTCATGGTCAACGACAACCTTGGCGCGCTCGTGCCCGAGGCGCTCCCGCCGGGTATCAGCCTGCAACGGGTCGGGCACAGCGCCTTTGCGCAGATCGTGGGCCAGATGCGCAGCTCGCCGCTGTCGCAACAACAAGCCCACGCGCAGCGGCTCGAGCTATCGCCCGTTCCGTTCGAGGGCTGGGTGCTGCGGCGCTCAGGCGAGAGCGCGGTCCTGGCATGTGGCCAGACCGCAGCCGAAGCCGAGATGGTTGGCCTGTACGACGTGTTTACCGCGACCGATGCGCGCAACAACGGCTGGGCGCGCAAACTGTGCGGACAACTCCTGGATCGCGCACGGCAACGCGGTGCGCGCGTCGGCTACCTGCAGGTAGATGCTTCCAATCTGCCGGCCCGCTCGGTGTACAGGCACCTTGGCTTCAGCGATGCCTACGCCTATCACTACCGCACGGCCGCCGAGCAGATCGACTGACCGGTATAGCGCGCGTCGAAGTCCTAACCGGCGAGGCCCATTGCCTCGTCGAGACCCAAGTGCACATTCATCGACTGCACGGCGGCCCCGCTCGCGCCCTTGCCCAAGTTGTCTAGTCGGGCCAACAGGATGACTTGGTCGACGCCAGCAAATACGAAGATCTCGCAACGATTGGTGTCGTTGCAAGCCTGGATGTCGAAATACCCGCCATCCAGCGAGGCGGCGTCTGACAGTGGCATGGTCTTGACGAACCGCTCATGGGCGTAGCGCTCGCTCAACGCTTCGTGCAGGTCGCGCCCGCTCCCGAGCTTGGAAAAGACTGATGAGTGCAAGGGCACACTTACTACAAGACCCTTATAGAAATTGGCAACGACGGGCATGAAAAGAGGTCGAGTGCGCAGCCCCGCCCAACGCGTCATTTCGGGCACGTGCTTGTGACCCAGCGCCAAGCCGTAGGGCCGCGGCGAGGCCAGGCGGTTAGGAAACGGCTTCGCTTCATACTGCTCGATCAACTTGCGACCGCCCCCGGAGTACCCAGTGATCGACGTGACGCTCAAAGCCGCGCCCGCGTCGAGCAGTCCGGCGTCGATCAGCGGACGGATCAACAAGATGAATGCGGTGGAATGGCAGCCAGGGTTGCTGATTCTGTTGCCGTGCCGCAAGGCGTCGCGCTGTCCAGGCGCCAGCTCCGGCAGGCCAAAGACCCACGCCGGGTCTACCCGGTGAGCCGTGCTGGCGTCGATCACGCAGGTGCGCGGATTCGCGACCCAACTCGCCGCCTCGCGAGCGGCCTGGTCGGGCAAGCACAGGAACGCCACGTCGGCCGCGTTGAGCAGGCGAGTCCGCTCGGCGCTGTCCTTGCGCAGATCCGGAGCGATGCGCAGCACTTCGATATCGCGACGCCGCGCCAGCAGGTCGTGGATCTGGAGTCCGGTGGTGCCTTCCTGGCCATCAACGAATACGGTGTAGCTCATCGAGACTCTCTGCATACCGCGCCGCGGTGCAGGCAAGGATATCGTCAATCGGCGACGTTCGGCAGGCTCTGGCTCTGCGCGATGCTTGACAATGACTGGCATGGCGACAAAAAGACCCAAGGGGCTGGGTATGGGGCTCGAGGCGTTGCTAGGCCCCAAAGTGTCGGAAACCGCGTCTCCGGCCTCTCAACAACCAAGCAGCCTCAAACTCAGTCAGATCAAGCCCGGCCGTTACCAGCCGCGCACCCGCATGGACGAGGGCTCGTTGGCCGAACTCGCGCAGAGCATCAAGAGCCAGGGGTTGATGCAGCCGGTGCTGGTGCGCCCGCTGGGTGCGGGTAGCTACGAGATCATTGCCGGCGAGCGGCGCGTTCGAGCAGCTGGCATCGCTGGCATGGACGACGTGCCGGTGCTGGTGCGCGACGTTCCCGACGAAACCGCCGCTGTCATGGCGCTGGTGGAGAACATTCAGCGCGAGGACCTCAATCCGCTCGAGGAGGCCCAGGGGCTGCAGCGACTGATCGATGAATTCCAGCTGACGCACGACCAGGCGGCGCAGGCAGTGGGCCGCTCGCGCAGTGCCGCCAGCAACTTGATGCGGCTGCTCAATCTCGCCGACCCAGTGCAAAGGCTTTTGATGGGGGGCGACATCGAAATGGGTCATGCCAGGGCGCTGCTGTCGCTCGGGACAGCCGAGCAGATCCTCTGTGCCAACGAGATCGTCGCCAAGCGGCTCTCGGTGCGCGAGACCGAGCGGCTGGTCGCCAAACGAAGCGACGGCGGCGCAGCATCCATCAAGCGAGCTCAAGCGGCCGAAAAGTCCCGCGATATTTTGCGGCTCGAGGAGCAACTGGCCGATCGCCTGACGGCACCGGTACAAATCCGGCTCAAGCGCCGCGGCTCCGAAGGCGGCCGTGGCGAGATCGCCATCTCATTCGCCTCGCTGGACGAGCTCAACGGCGTGCTCGAGAGGCTTGGGCTGACCGAAAGCCGATGACGCGCTTGCCGCCGCCCTGCGGCGATGAAGGTGGTGGCACGGGTCCTGCAAGCACACAGGATCAACCGACCAAGGACCTGTCGATGCACCTACAACACCACACGTGCGCTTCGTCACGGCGCGTGCCGCGGAGACGGTTTGGCCGCACTATTCACATGGGTGCATCCAGCGCAGCAGCGCATAGTGAGCTGGTATCGACGTCAAGCAGGGTCAGCCACCGATCGCAGACTTGCGTTGTAGCTACTACCATGCGATCTGAGGCGTTGCAGCAGGCGGGTGATGTACGGATCGAACAGCGCCCGTTTGCGGGCTTTACTCAAAGCCTGGAGTCACGCAGGATCGGACATGCTGAGTCGCAGTCGTTGGAGTTGAACCTACAGCGTTGAGCAGACCGGAAAGCTCTGATGGAGCCCGGGCCCGTACAGCCGGGACTTCATCAGAACTTCCCAGATGTCGGCGGCACCAAGGTGTGTCGACGCATCCGTCCGATCAAGGAGGTCCGCATGGACGTGATCAGCAACTTTGCAGCCCGCTTCGAGCGCACGAGAGAAGAAGAACTATCGCTCGAAGAGTACCTGGCTGAATGCAAGCGCAACCCGCTGGCCTATGCCACCGCGGCCGAGCGCATGCTCAAAGCCATCGGCGAGCCGCAAATGGTCGACACGCGCAACGACCCGCGTCTGTCGCGCATCTTCGCCAACAAGGTCATCAAGATCTATCCGGCGTTCGCTGAGTTCTTCGGCATGGAAGACTCCATCGAACAGGTGGTGTCGTACTTCCGGCACGCCGCGCAAGGCCTCGAAGAGAAAAAGCAGATCCTCTACCTGCTCGGCCCTGTCGGCGGCGGCAAGAGCTCGATCGCCGAGCGCCTGAAGCAGCTAATGGAGCATGTGCCGTTCTATGCGATCAAGGGCTCGCCGGTCAACGAGTCGCCGCTCGGGCTGTTCGATTTGGCCGAAGATGGGCCGATCCTGGAAAAGGAGTACGGCATCCCGAGCCGCTACCTCAACCGGATCATGTCGCCGTGGGCCGTGAAGCGCCTCGAGGAGTTCGGCGGCGACATCCGCAAGTTCCGTGTCGTCAAGCGCTATCCGTCGGTGCTCAAGCAGATCGCCGTTTGCAAGACCGAGCCGGGAGACGAGAACAACCAGGACATCTCGTCGCTGGTGGGCAAGGTCGACATCCGTAAGCTCGAAACGTACGCGCAGGACGACCCCGACGCCTACAGCTACGCGGGCGGTCTGTGCCTGGCCAACCAGGGCCTGCTCGAGTTCGTCGAGATGTTCAAGGCGCCGATCAAGGTGCTGCACCCGCTGCTGACGGCCACCCAGGAAGGCAACTTCAAGGGCACCGAGGGTTTCGGTGCGATCCCGTTCGACGGGATCATTCTTGCGCACAGCAACGAGAGCGAGTGGAAGAGCTTCCGCAACAACAAGAACAACGAAGCCTTCCTCGATCGGGTTTACATCGTCAAGGTACCGTACTGCCTGCGGGTCAGCGAAGAAGTCAAGATCTACGAGAAGCTGATCCGCAACTCGTCGCTGGCCGACGCCAAATGTGCGCCGGGCACGCTGAGGATGATGAGCCAGTTCGCGATCCTGACGCGGTTGAAGGAGCCCGAGAACTCATCGCTCTACTCCAAGATGCAGGTCTACGACGGCGAAAACCTGAAAGACACCGACCCGCGCGCCAAGAGCTACCAGGAGTACCGCGACTACGCCGGTGTCGACGAGGGTATGAGCGGTATCTCGACGCGCTTCGCCTACAAGATCATCTCCAAAGTCTTCAACTTCGACAGCCAGGAGCTCGCCGCCAACCCGGTGCACCTGATGTACGTGCTCGAACAGCAGATCGAGCGCGAGCAGTTCCCGCAGGAGAACGAGCAGAAGTTCGTCGCCTTCATCAAGGAGCAGTTGGCGCCGCGCTATGCCGAGTTCATCGGCAAGGAAATCCAGACCGCCTACCTCGAGAGCTACAGCGAGTACGGCCAGAACATCTTCGATCGTTACGTCACGTACGCCGACTACTGGATCCAGGACCAGGAGTTCCGCGACACCGACACTGGCGAAGTGTTCGACCGCGCCGCCTTGAACGCCGAGCTGGAAAAGATCGAGAAACCCGCCGGCATCGCCAACCCGAAGGACTTCCGCAACGAGATCGTCAACTTCGTGCTGCGCGCACGCGCCAACAACCAGGGCAAGAACCCGGTGTGGACCAGCTACGAGAAGCTGCGCGCTGTGATCGAGAAGAAGATGTTCTCCAACACCGAAGAACTGTTGCCGGTGATCAGCTTCAACGCCAAGGCGAGCGCCGACGAGGCCAAGAAACACGAAGACTTCGTCAACCGCATGATCGACAAGGGCTACACGGGCAAGCAGGTGCGCCTGCTGTGCGAGTGGTACCTGCGCGTGCGCAAGAGCAGCTGAAGAAGGGCAGCTGAGCCAGGGAAGTTCCATGCTCCAGATCGTCGATCGCAGGCTGGCCGGCAAGAACAAGTCGATCGGCAATCGTGAGCGCTTTCTGCGCCGCTACAAAGAGAAGATCCGCGAGGCGGTCAAGCGCGCGGTCGATGGTCGTGGCATCCGCGACATCGAACGCGGCGAAGAGGTGCGCATCCCGAAGAAGGACGTCTCCGAGCCGGTGTTCCACCACGGCCAGGGCGGTGTGCGCGAGATCGTGCACCCGGGCAACAAAGACTACGTGCGCGGCGACCGCATCGAGCGGCCCAAGGGCGGCGGTGGGGGTGGTTCCGGCAAGGGCCAGGCCAGCGATACCGGCGAGGGCGAAGACGATTTCACCTTTGCGCTGAGCAAAGAGGAGTTCATGCAGGTCTTCTTTGAGGACCTCGCATTGCCTCACATGATCCGCACGCAGTTGGCCGAAACGCCCGAGTGGAAGAGCCAGCGTGCGGGTTTCACCGCCGACGGCACGCCCAACAATCTGCACGTGGTGCGCTCGATGCGCGGCGCGATCGGTCGACGCATCGCCATCGGATCGGGTTCACGCAAAGAGCTGCGCGAGCTCGAAGAGCGGCTGATCGTGCTCAAGCGCCACCGGGACCGCAGCGATGCGGTGAAGGAGCGCGAGATCCACGAGCTCGAAGAGCAGATCGAAGCGCTGCGCGCCCGCCTTGCACGCATTCCTTACCTGGACCCGATCGACCTGCGCTTTCGCAACCGCATCAAGGTGCCGGTGCCCACCACCAAAGCGGTGATGTTCTGCCTGATGGACGTGTCGGGCTCGATGGACGAGGCACGCAAGGACCTCGCCAAGCGGTTCTTCATTCTGTTGTACTTGTTCCTGACACGACACTACGACAAGATCGAGCTCGTCTTCATCCGTCACCACACGCAGGCGCAGGAAGTCGACGAGGAAAACTTCTTCCATGCCCGTGAAACCGGCGGCACGGTGGTCTCCAGCGCGCTGGTGCTGATGGAAGAAATCATCCGCGCGCGCTACTCGCCCAGCGAGTGGAACATCTACGGCGCGCAGGCCAGTGACGGCGACAACTGGCACCACGACTCGGGCCGCTGCCGCGAGTTGCTGGCGGACAAGCTGCTGCCGCTGGTGCGTTACTTCGCGTACGTGCAGGTGGCCGAAGAAGAGCAGAACCTGTGGGAGGAATACTCGCAGCTGGCCGAGGGCCATCCTCACTTCGCCATGCGCAAGGCCACCGAGGCTTCGCAAATCTATCCCGTGTTTCGCGACCTCTTCAAGAAAGAGGGAGCGGCAGCGGCGGCATGAGCGTCGCCTGGAACGTACGCAGAGGGCGTGCATGAGCAGAGCCAGACCGCAGCGCGGGCCCTTGCCGTTGGGCAAGACCGCCGAGCAGTTGCCCGACCCCAGTGACTGGTCATTTGACCTGATCGACCAGTATCACGCGGTCATCAAACGCACGGCGCAACGCTTCGGTCTCGACACCTATCCGAACCAGCTCGAGGTCATCACCGCCGAGCAGATGATGGATGCCTACGCCAGCGTGGGCATGCCGGTGAACTACCGCCACTGGAGCTACGGCAAAGAGTTCATCGCCACCGAAAAGAACTACCGCCGCGGCCACATGGGCCTGGCCTACGAGATCGTCATCAACTCCAACCCCTGCATCAGCTACCTGATGGAGGAAAACACGATGGCCATGCAGGCGCTGGTCATCGCCCACGCCGCCTACGGCCACAACAGCTTCTTCAAGGGCAACTACCTGTTCCGCATGTGGACCGATGCGTCGTCGATCATCGACTACCTGGTCTACGCCAAGAACTATGTCGCCGAGTGCGAGGAGCGACACGGGCTCGATGCGGTGGAGGAGTTTCTCGATTCCTGCCACGCGCTATCGAATCACGGCGTTGATCGCTATCGGCGCCCCAGTCGCAAGTCGCTGGCGCAGGAGCTGCGCGAACGCAAAGAGCGCGAGGCCTACGCGCAGCGCCAAGTCAACGACCTGTGGCGCACGCTGCCCAAGCGGGCCGACAAGTCGGGCGACGCCGCCGAGAGCCGGCGCTTTCCCGAAGAGCCGCAAGAGAACCTGCTGTACTTCATCGAGAAGAACGCGCCACTGCTCGAGCCGTGGCAGCGCGAGATCGTGCGCATCGTGCGCAAGGTGGCGCAGTACTTCTATCCGCAGCGCCAAAGCCAGCTGATGAACGAGGGTTGGGCCACCTTCTGGCATTACCACATCCTCAACCAGATGTATGACGATGGATACCTGAGTGACGGCGTGATGATGGAGTGGCTGAAGTCGCACACCAACGTCATCTACCAGCCGCCGGTGGGACACCCGGCGTACAGCGGCATCAATCCGTATGCCCTTGGCTTTGCGATGTACTGTGACCTGAAGCGCATCTGCGAATCCCCCACCGACGAAGACCGCCAGTGGTTCCCCGAGATCGCTGGCGCGGACTGGGTGCCGACGCTCGACCATGCGATGCGCAACTACAAGGACGAGAGCTTCATCGGCCAGTACCTGAGCCCGAAGATGATGCGTGAGTTCCGCTTGTTCACGATCGTCGACGACGAGAAGGAAAGCGAACTCGAGGTGGCCGCCATCCACGACGACTCGGGTTATCGCCGCGTGCGCGAGGCGCTGTCGCGCCAGTACGACTTGGGTTCACGCGAGCCCAACATCCAAGTGTGGAACGTCAACTTGCGGGGCGACCGCGCACTGACGCTGCGCCACTTTCAGCACAACGACCGGCCGTTGGCCGACAGCGCACAAGAGGTGTTGCGTCACGTCGCACGACTGTGGGGCTTCGGCGTGCAGCTCGAGAGTGTCAGCGCGGCCAACGAAGTCACTGGCACCTGGTCGGTGAGTGCGCCGGAAGAGACGTCCTGACGCCCTGCGGCGGGGTCGCCGCAGCTCACCGCGCCGATAGGTTGATGCCCAGTCGAGCGACCGCGGCTTTTGGGTTGATCAGGTCGACGCGGCCCTTGCGCCCGGCGCGCCGTCACAACGAGAAGATCTTGCCCGGATTGAGGATGTTCTTCGGATCGAGTGCGCGTTTGACCGTGCGCATCATCTCAACCGCGCCTTCGCCGGTCTCGTCGATCAGGAACCCCTGTTTGTGCAGCCCAACGCCATGCTCGCCGGTGCAAGTGCCTTCCAGCCGCAACGCGCGCTGCACGAGTTGCATATTGAGTTGCTCGGCGCCGTTCCATTGCTCGGTGTTCTTGGGGTCGATCATGTAGGCCACGTGGTAGTTGCCGTCTCCGACGTGCCCGACGATGTAGTACGGTATACCGGACTCATCGGCCTCGCGCACCGACTCGCCGATCGCCTCGGCCAGGCGCGAGATCGGCACGCAGGCATCGGTGGTCACCGTGCGGCAACCCGGATTGGCGGCCATGCCGGCGAAGTAGGCGCGATGGCGCGCCGCCCACAAACGCGAACGTTCCTCGGGCGTGCTCGCCCACTGAAATTCTTCGCCACCGTGTTCGTTCGCGATGCTTTGCACTGTCGTGGCCTGCTCCCTCACACCGGCGTCGCTGCCGTGGAACTCCATCAGCAGCATCGGCGTTTCGCGCAGCCTCAGCTTGTCGTGGCGGTTGACCGCCCGCACCGCGTTGGCGTCGAGCAATTCCACGCGCGCGATCGGCACACCCATCTGAATGATCTCGATCGTCGTGTCCACCGCGGCCACCACGCTCGGAAAGTGGCAGATCGCTGCCGAAATCGCTTCGGGCAGCGGATAGAGTTTCAGCGTGACTTCGGTGATCACGCCCAACGTGCCTTCGCTGCCCACGAACAAACGGGTCAGGTCGTAGCCGGCGCTCGACTTCCTGGCGCGCGTCCCGGTGCGAATCACCTCGCCCGACGCGGTGACCACCTCGAGCGCAAGCACGTTCTCACGCATCGTGCCGTAGCGCACCGCATTCGTGCCCGACGCGCGCGTGGCGGCCATACCGCCGAGCGACGCGTCGGCGCCGGGGTCGATCGGAAAGAACAGACCGAGGTGCTTCACCGCTTCGTTCAGTTGCTTGCGCGTGACGCCAGGCTGCACGGTGACCGTCAGATCCTCGGCGTTGATGCGCAGCACCTGGTTCATGCGGTTCACGTCCAGACTGATGCCGCCCTGCACGGCCAACAGATGGCCTTCGAGTGACGATCCGACCGCGAACGGAATCACCGGCACCTCATGCCGGGCGGCCAGCGCCACGGCGTCGGCGACATCGTTGGTGCTCTCACAGAACACCACGGCATCGGGGGGCGTGACCTCGAACGGCGATTCGTCGCGGCCATGTTGTTCGCGCACGGCCTGATTGCGGCTGCAGCGCTCGCCGAAGCGAGCGGCCAGCGCGTCGAGCAGGGCCTGCGGCACCGGACGGCGTTTCGCAGCCAGCAGCAGATGATCGGGCGCGTTCATGGGCAGACTCCGCGGCCCGCGTCGCGGGCCAACGGGCCATTGTAGAAAGCGGCGGCTGCGCGCGATGCGGGGGGTTACGATGCCGGCATGGGCAATCGTTTGACCCGCATCGCCACCCGCACCGGCGACGACGGCAGCACGGGGCTGGCCGATGGCGCGCGCGTCGCCAAGAGCCACCGGCGAGTGGCCGCGATGGGTGACGTCGACGAACTCAACTCGCAACTCGGCGTGCTGTTGGCCGAGCCGTTGCCCGACGATGTCCGGTCGCTGCTGCAGCAGGTGCAACACCAGCTGTTCAACCTCGGCGGCGAGCTGTCGCTGCCGGGCCAGGCTTTGCTGCACTCCGATGCGGTGGCGGCGCTCGACCAGGCGCTCGAGCGCTACAACGCGACGCTGCCGCCGCTGGCCGAGTTCATCCTACCGGGCGGCAGCCGCAGCGCCGCCATCGCGCACGTGGCGCGCACGGTGGCTCGCCGCGCCGAACGCGCGCTGGTCGCGCTTGGCGAAGGCGACACCGTCAATGCTGCGCCACGCCAGTACCTCAATCGCCTGAGTGATCTGCTGTTCGTGCTGGCGCGCGTGCTCAACCGCGCCAACCTCGACGGGCTCGGTGGCGACGACGTGTATTGGCGCAGCCGGCGGCTGGAGCGCGACGAGCCAGGGTCCTGAGTCCAGCGCGCGCGCCAAAGGCAACGCGCACTGGACGCGCGTGGTGCTTCGCCAGCCAGCGAACCGTCCGCAGGACGGTCCACCGCCTCGGCTCAGCCACGGCGAGTACGAACGGCTTTGTCCAGCGCTTCAAGCACTGCGATGGAGTCGTCCCAGCCGATGCAGGCGTCGGTGATGCTCTTGCCGTATTCGAGTGCGGCCGGGTCGTCCTTGCCGGGGCTGAACCGCTGCGCGCCGTCCACCAGGTGGCTTTCGACCATGACGCCAAAGATGCAGCGGGTGCCGCCTGCGATCTGCGCGGCAATGTCGCGAGCGACCGCGATCTGGCGCTGGTGCTGCTTGCACGAATTGGCGTGGCTGCAGTCGACCATCAGTCGGCAGGGCAGCTTGGCTGCCTCGATCTCCTCACAGGCCGACGCGATGCTCGTCGCGTCATAGTTGGGTGTCTTGCCGCCACGCAAGATCACATGGCAGTCGGCGTTGCCCTTCGTCTCGACGATCGCCACTTGCCCGTTCTTGTGCACCGACAAGAAATGATGCGGCCGGGCCGCGGCCTGAATGGCGTCCACCGCGATCTTCAGGTTGCCGTCGGTGCCGTTCTTGAAGCCGATCGGCGCCGACAGCCCCGAGGCAAGTTCGCGGTGCACTTGGCTCTCGGTCGTGCGCGCACCGATCGCGCCCCAGCTGATCAGGTCGCCGATGTACTGCGGGCTGATCACGTCGAGGAATTCGCTGCCCGCCGGCACGCCGAGCCGGTTGATTTCGACCAGCAATTGGCGGGCGATGCGCAGGCCCTCGTGGATGCGGTAGCTCTCGTCGAGGTAGGGGTCGTTGATCAGTCCCTTCCAGCCGACCGTGGTGCGTGGTTTCTCGAAATAGACCCGCATCACGATCTCCAGCGTGCCCGCGAAGCGCTGGCGCTCGGCTTTCAGCTTCCGTGCGTAGTCGAGCGCGGCCGCCGGGTCATGAATCGAGCACGGCCCGATCACCACCAGCAGACGATCGTCCTCGCCCTGCATGATCTTGCGCAGCGTGGTGCGCGTGCGACTGATCAGTTTCTCGATCGGCGTGTCGGCGATCGGAAAAAAGCGGATCAGGTGCTCGGGCGGCGGCAGCGGCGTGACATCGCGGATGCGCTGGTCGTCGGTCTGGCTGGTGCGCTCGCTGAGCGCGAAGCTGTGTGTGCTCTCGAGCGGGTCGCCGGTGGGCTGTCGCGGGGCCATGAGGATCGCTCCTTGCGGTTTTCGAAATCGGCAGCTGAGAATGGAAGCGGGCAACAAAAAACCGCCGGGGTTGCCGGCGGTTGGTCTGGGTTGCGTCGTATCGTCAGTTGCGCACGTTCGTCCAGCCGCCGGTGACAGGCGAGAACCAAAAGTACGCAAAGAAGAATGGGCCGCGACGCATGGCGCGCACTCTAACACGGGCTTGCGGGCTCATGCGATGCCTCCAGGGCTCGGCCCGCAGGTCGAGCTCCGATTCACGCCGTGCCCCCCACGGTCAATCGATCGATGCGCAACGTCGGTTGGCCAACGCCCACTGGCACGCTCTGCCCATCCTTGCCGCAGACGCCGACGCCGGTGTCGAGCGACATGTCGTTGCCGATCATGCTCACGCGCGTCAACGAGTCGGGCCCATTGCCGATCAGTGTGGCGCCCTTCACCGGGTACAGGATGCGGCCCTTCTCGACCCAGAACGCCTCGCTGGCCGAGAACACGAACTTGCCGCTGGTGATGTCGACCTGGCCGCCGCCGAAGTTGGTGGCATAGAGCCCGCGATCGAGGCTGGCGACGATCTCTTCCTTGCTCTTGTCGCCGCTCAGCATGTAGGTGTTGGTCATGCGTGGCATCGGCACGTGCGCATAACTCTCGCGGCGGCCGTTGCCGGTGGGTTTGACCTTCATCAGCCGCGCATTCATCGCGTCCTGGATGTAGCCCTTCAAAATGCCGTCTTCGATCAGCACGTTGCGTTGCGTGGCGTGGCCCTCGTCGTCAACGTTCAGCGAGCCCCGCCGGTCGGGCAGCGTGCCGTCGTCGAGCACCGTGACGCCCTTGGCCGCGACACGCTGGCCGATGCGACCCGCGAACGTCGAAGAGCCCTTGCGGTTGAAGTCGCCTTCCAGCCCGTGCCCCACCGCCTCGTGCAGCAGCACGCCGGGCCAGCCAGGACCGAGCACGACCGTCATTTCGCCCGCGGGCGCTGGGCGCGACTCCAGGTTGGTCAATGCGGCGTTGACCGCTTGATCCACATACCGCGCCAGCACGTCGTCTTGAAAATAGTTGAGCCCGAAGCGCCCGCCGCCGCCACCGCTGCCGATCTCGCGCCGGCCGCTCGACTCAGCGATCACGGTGATCGATACGCGCACCAAGGGCCGCACGTCGGCGGCGCGGACGCCGTCGGCGCGCGCGACCATCACCACGTCGTATTCGGCCGCCAGGCTGGCCATCACCTGCACGATGCGTGGGTCCCGGGCGCGGGCCATGCGTTCCACGCGCTCGAGCAGCGCCACCTTCTGCGTGCTGTCGAGCGTAGCGATCGGGTCGATCGCCGAATACAGCGCGTGGCTGGCCGCCACCTGCGATGAGCCGTTGCCCACTTTGACGCGGCGGCTCTGGCCAGCCGCGGCAATGCTGCGCACCGTGCGCGCGGCGTCGAGCAGCGCAGCCCGCGAGATGTCGTCGGAGTAGGCGAATGCCGTCTTCTCGCCAGCCACCGCGCGCACACCGACACCCTGGTCGATGCCGAAGCTGCCGCTCTTGACGATGCCCTCTTCCAGGCTCCAGCCCTCGTGGCGCGTGATCTGGAAGTACAGATCGCAATCGTCGACCCGATGGTCACCGATGCAGCCGAGGGCCTCCTGCAGCGCGATGTCGTCGAGCCCGGCGGGCTCCAGCAGCAGGCGGCGCGCCAGCGCCAGGCGTTCGATCGTGGGTTCGCGCGAAATCATCGCTGCATTGTAGGAGCGTGCCCTGCGATGTGCGGGCGACGAGGACCCTTTTCAACGCGGCTGCGCGCTCGCGCCGCGCCGCTTCAGAGCCAATTCATACAGTGCATTGCGCGGCGCGCCGCTGATGCGGGCGGTCAGGGCCACCGCCTGCTTGAGCGGCAGTTCGGCCAGCAGCAGGTCCAGTACCCTCAAGGGCTCGACCGCGGGCACGGCCTGCAGCGCGGTGCCTGGCGCGTCGGCTTCGTCCAACGGCGCGCGTTGCGCTGGCAGCGCGTGCAGCACGAGCACGAACTCCCCGCGCGCTCGCCCGGGATCGCCACGGAGCCATGGCGGCATCTCGGACGCATCCAGCGTGACCACCGACTCGAACTGTTTGGTCAACTCGCGGCCCACGGTCACGGACCTCGACCCGCAGCGCGCGGCCCATTCGCCGGCCAGCGCTGCGATGCGGT
>Ga0065707_10000736_pt1 | contig 19137 bp, 16 predicted proteins | sample SwiRhicommuniRL3_FD_59094 | JGI IMG/M metagenome (GOLD analysis project Ga0065707, IMG submission 59094) | Switchgrass rhizosphere bacterial communities from Rose Lake, Michigan, USA - RL3 v2 (version 2) | ecosystem: Host-associated > Plants > Roots > Rhizosphere > Soil | place: East Lansing...
CGCCCACCGGCGAGCGGACTCGGGTGCTCTAGTGGTCGAGCCGTATCTGGAGTTCTACCGCGGCCGGCGCGTGATGATCACGGGCGGACTCGGCTTCATCGGCAGCAACATCGCCCACCGTCTGGTCGAGCTCGGTGCCAACGTGCTGCTCATGGACTCGCTCATCCCCGACGCCGGCGCGAACTTCTTCAACATCGACGGCATCGCCGACAAGGTCACGGTGAACATCGCCGACGTCCGGCAGGAAAGCACGATGAACCATCTCGTGCGCGATCGCGAGGTCATCTTCAACCTCGCCGGCCAGGTGAGCCACATCGACAGCATGAAGGATCCGTACACCGATCTCGACATCAACTGCCGCAGCCAGCTGTCGATCCTCGAGGCGTGCCGGAAGTTCAACGCGCGCGTCAAGGTCGTGTTCGCGGGCACGCGCCAGGTGTACGGCAAGCCCGATTCCCTGCCGGTGACCGAAGGTCATCTCGTGCGCCCGATCGACGTCAACGGGATCAACAAGGCGGCCGGTGAGAACTACCACCTGCTGTACAACAACGTCTTCAAGGTGCGGGCGTGTTCGCTGCGCCTGACCAACGTCTACGGTCCGCGCCAGTTAATCAGGCACAACCGCCAGGGATTCATCGGGTGGTTCATTCGCCTGGCGTTGGAAGGGCGCGAGATTCAGATCTTCGGCGACGGCTCGCAGATTCGCGATTTCGTCTACGTCGACGATGCAGCGGACGCGTTCCTGCGGGCGGGCGCCTCGGACGCCTGCAACGGCCACGTGTTCAACGTCGGCGGCACGGAGCCCACTTCGCACAAAGATCTCGTGGCGATGCTGATAGACGTCGCCGGCGCCGGGAGCGTCCGCTACGTGTCATGGCCATCGGAGAAGAAGGCGATCGACATCGGCAGCTTCTACGCCGACTCGACGCGTTTTCGGCGGGCGGTCGGCTGGGAGCCCCGTGTGTCGCTCAGAACGGGCTTCGCGAGAACGCTCGAGTACTACAGGGCATACGCGCGCGAATACCTCGACGATCCCACGCCCACGCCTTCACCGGTCGCATGAACGTTCCTTTTCTGGATCTGCATCTCGCCGGGGAATCGGCGGAGGTCCACGACGCCATCAAGCGCGTCATCGATCGCGGATGGTTCGTGCTCGGTCCCGAGGTCGAGGCCTTCGAGCGGGAGTTCGCACTGACCTCGGGCGCGCCATACGCCGTCGGCGTCGGCAACGGCACCGACGCGCTCGCGCTCATCCTTCGAGCGCTCGGGATCGGCGCCGGCGACGAGGTGATTACTACGCCGTTGTCCGCGGCATACACCGCGCTGGCGATCGTGATGGCGGGCGCGCGCCCCGTCTTCGCGGACATCGATCCCGAGAGAATGACTCTCTCGCCTGCCGCTGCGGAACGCGCGATTACCGAGCGGACGGTCGCCCTCATGCCGGTGCATCTGTACGGCCAGCCCGCCGATCTTCCGGCGCTCGAGACGCTCGCCAAGCGGAGAGGACTGGCCCTCGTCGAGGACTGCTGCCAGGCGCATCTCGCCACCTGCCAGACCCGTCCGGTGGGCACCGTCGGCATCGCCGGCGCGTTCAGCTTCTACCCGACGAAGAACCTCGGAGCGCTCGGCGACGGCGGTGCGGTGATTACGGGCGACGCCTCCCTTGCGGATCGCATCAAACGGCTGAGAAACGGTGGCCAGATCGATCGCTATCGTCACGTCGAGATTGGGGTGAACAGCCGCCTCGACGAGCTGCAGGCCGCGATTCTGCGAGCCCGGCTGCCTGCACTGCCCCGTCACACCTCGCGACGACGGTTGCTCGCGCAGCACTATCGGCTCGCGCTCACGAATTCGAGCGTCACCGTCCCGCGAGAGTTGGATCCGGGACACGTGTATCATCTGTTCCCGGTCCGTGCTCAGGGGCGCACGCAGTTGCAGGACCGTCTGCGCCAGTCTGGAATCGAAACCCTCGTGCACTACCCTGTTCCCATTTCACAGCAGCCGGCATTCGCGGCATTGGGTCGGGCCGATTGTCCCGAGGCCGAGCGAGCCGCCAATGAAGTGCTGTCGCTCCCGCTGTATCCCGGCCTCTCGACTGAAGCGGTCAACGCAGTCGCCGACGCCGTGCGAAAGGAAGCATCTTGAGAGCGTTAATCACCGGCGGCGCAGGCTTCATCGGTTCCCACCTGGCGGAGGCGTTGCTGAACGCCGGACACGACGTCGACGTCATCGACAATCTCTCGACCGGCTCGATCCGCAACATCGGGCATCTGAAGCCGAATCCGCGCTTCAAGTACGCCATCGACACCCTCACCAACGAGCCGCTGCTCGCCGAGCTGGTCGATCGCAACGACGTCATCTTTCATTTCGCGGCCGCGGTTGGCGTGAAGCTGATCGTCGAGGAGCCGGTGCACACCATCGAAACCAACGTACACGGCACCGAGGTCGTGCTGAAACACGCGAACAAGAAAAAGAAAAAGGTCGTCATCGCCTCGACGTCGGAAGTCTACGGAAAGAGTACTGATGTGCCGTTCAGGGAGGATGCCGATCTTGTGATGGGCGCGACGGTGAAGCATCGCTGGGCGTACGCCTGCAGCAAGGCCATCGACGAGTTCCTCGCCCTGGCCTACTACAAGGAGCGCGGCCTTCCGGTCATCATCGTGCGGTTCTTCAACACCGTGGGCCCGCGGCAGACGGGTCAGTACGGCATGGTGCTGCCCTCGTTCGTGCGCCAGGCGCTCGCGGGCGAGCCGATTACGGTCTTTGGCGACGGCACGCAGTCGCGCAGCTTCACGTATGTCGGCGACGTCGTCGAGTGCCTGCTGAAGCTCGTGAGCGAGCCTCGGGCGGTCGGACAGGTCTTCAACATCGGCAACATGGAAGAGGTGACGATTCTCAGGCTCGCGGAAATCGTGAAGGAGCGTACCGGCTCGTCCTCGACGATCGAATTCGTACCCTACGACAAAGCGTACGAGGCGGGATTCGAGGACATGCCGCGGCGGGTTCCCCACCTCGGAAAGGTGCAGAATCTCGTCGGCTACGAGCCAAAAGTGCAACTCAATGAAATCATCACGAAGGTCATCGAATATTTCCGCGAACACGGGTCCTGATTTATAATCGGGGCTGCGTTCAACCTCATGAAAAGGCTCGTTTTCGGCCTCTGTTTGATGATGTTGGCGGCGCCGCCCGCGGGGGCCGCCGGGCTGCAGATGTCCATCCGCGATGGGCGTGTGACGCTCGATGCACAGGACGTCACGGTTCGGCAAATCCTTACCGAGTGGGCGCGCATCGGCAAGACGCAGATCGTCAACGCAGAGCGCATCACGGGCGGTCCTGTCACGTTGAAGCTGCAGGAGGTGCCCGAGAAGCAAGCGCTCGACATCATTCTGCGGACGGTGCCCGGATACATGGCACGGCCGCGCGAGACCTTCGTCGCCGATGCGTCGATTTACGACCGTATTCTCGTGATGGCCACGACGGCGGCTGTCGCCGCAGGCCGGCCGCAGACACCATCGGCCTTCCCGGGCATGCAGCCTGGCCCGAATTTCACGCAGCTCAGGCAGCCGCAGCCCGCGTTGACACCCGGCGCGATCCCCGAACCGCCCGAAGACCAGTCAGAGGACCCGGCCATCGCTGCAGCCGCAGCCGCGGGGCTGGTGCCCGTGCCGGCCCCCAATCCCACTCAGATTTCAGCACCGCTGATGCTGCCTGGTATCTCGCAAACGCAGCCTGCGCAGTCGGCAGCACCGGGCACTGCCACACCGTCGAATCCGACCCTCCCTGTCGGCACATCAACGGCACCGACGTTTACGCCACCCCCGCCGCCGCCGACGTCTACTCCGGTTACGACCGCGCCGATTACGCGGCCGCGGCCACCGCAGCCCGATCGCTGAAGTTCCCGTCCGTCGCGATACAATTCCAACTACGCTCGCAGAATCCTTCGAGCTTTCGGCACGAAAGGCACGCGGGGCAGCCTCACAGCACAATGCCAGAAATCGATCGCTACAGGCCGGAGGACCAGCGCGGTATAGAGACGCTCTATCGCCGCGTGTTCGGACCCGATGCCGCCGCCGCGAGCCGGCTGCGGTGGGACTGGCAATACCGACGCAATCCGAACAACCCGGATGGCGCGCCGCTGCTGTGGGTCGTACGGGAAGGGCCGACGATTATCGGCCACTACGCGACGATGCCTGTGCGCCTCTCCCTGGGAGGCAAAGAGATTCAGGCGGCATGGGGAATGGACGCCATGGTCGCGCCCGAACGGCAGCGTCGCGGCCTTGGTGAGGAGCTGTTTCGCGCCTGGGATCGCAGCGTGGGCGCCGCCCTCGGCCTGGGCCTGTCCAGCGCATCGTCGCGGCTGTTGAAGAAGATGCATTTTCCCGAGGTCTCACCAATTCCGGGGCTGGTGAAACCGTTGACGCGCCGCGCGGTCCGCGTACCGCGTTGGCCCAATACCCTCAATCGCCTCGTCTCGGCCGTCACGCTGCCGATCGTGCGCGTTGCCGCGCGCGTGCGTCCGCTTCGTGCCGATGTCGAGCCGATCCGCCGTTTCGACGCATCGTTCACCGAATTGTGGGAGCGGCTCGCCGATCGATTCGAGCTGGCGGTTCGGAGAGACGCGGCCTACCTGAACTGGAAGTTCATCGAGCCACCGCACGTACGGTATTCGGTGGCGGCACTCAAGCGCGACGGCAAGCCTGAAGGGTACGCGGTGTATCGCCATGCGCAGGAACCGCGCGGCCGCGTTACGCTGCTCGTCGACTTTCTCGCCGACACGCACGACGACATTGGCTTCAAGACGCTCCTTCGGTGGGTCGACGCCGAAGCGCGGCAGGCCGGCTCGGACAAGATCCGCTGCTATGCCGCGCATCTTGGCTTCCGGCGCATCATGCGGCACTCGGGGTACTTTCAGATGCGCCCTCACCCCCTGACGCTGGTCACGAAGATCAACGCGGTGACCGTGCCCCCGAAGTTTTACAAGGACACCGACGACTGGCACATCACGCTCGGCGATTCGGACCAGGACGTCGGCATTCGCGACTGGGACTGACATATCACCATGACATTCGCAGACGACGTGAACCGCGCCATTACCGGCGCGATGAAATCGAAAGACCAGCCGCGGCTCAGCACGCTTCGCATGCTGAAGGCTGCGCTGATGAACCGCGAGATCGAGCGAGGCCGTGCGCTCGACGACAACGAATCACTCCAGGTCGTCTCTGCGCTCGTCAAACAGCGCCGCGACTCGATCGAGCAGTTCCTCAAGGGCGGGCGGCAGGACCTCGCCGACAAGGAGGGCGCGGAGATTGTGATTCTCGAATCGTACCTGCCCCCGGCCGTCGATACCGCCGATCTCGAGCGTACGATTGATGCGGTCATCGCATCGACGGGCGCCACCTCGGCCAGGGACATGGGGAAGGTCATGAAAGCCGTCATGGCCGAGCTGGCGGGCAAGACCGTCGACGGCAAGGCCGTGAACGAGATCGTGCGCCGCAAGCTTCAGCCCTAGAGCAGGTCTTGCAGTCCAGGACCCGCGCTGCACCAGACCGACAGGCGCATCCCACATCAGAGCTCTTTCGATCGGCAGGGATCATCGGCATCGCGACGATGACCAGCCGGGTGCTCGGTCTCATTCGCGATCAGGTCCTCGCCTATTTCTTCGGTGCCGGCGACGCGATGGACGCCTTCCGCATCGCCTTTCGCATCCCCAACGTCCTCCGCGATCTCTTTGCCGAAGGCGCACTCAGCGCGGCGCTCGTGCCGACGTTCACCCGCGCGCTCGTGGCCGGCGACCGGGGCGCCGTCTGGCGCCTCGCATCGAACGTCATCAGCGTGCTGCTCCTCGCGTCCGGGGCGATCGTGCTGGCCGGCATCATGTTCGCCGAACCGCTCGTCAACCTGTACGCCGGCGGATTCCGCGACGTGCCCGGCAAGCTGGAGCTCACGATCAGCCTGACGCGACTGATGTTTCCGTTCCTCTGCATGGTGGCCGTGGCCGCAGTGCTGATGGCGATGCTGAACGCGCTACACCATTTCTTCGTGCCCGCGCTGTCGCCGGCGATGTTCAACGTCGCGACGATTACGTGTGCGGTTCTCTTCGTCCCGCTCGCACCGCGCTTCGGGATCGAACCGATCCTGGCGGTCGCCGCCGGCACGCTGGTGGGCGGGCTCGGGCAGATCCTGCTCCAGTGGCCGGAGGTACGCCGCGAGGGATTCCGCTATGACCGCGTCCTCGACTGGCAGGATCCCTGGCTCCGCGAGATCGGGCGGCTCATGGTGCCGGGGGTGGCGGGGCTCGCCGCGGTGCAGACCAACCTGTTCGTCAACAGCTGGCTCGCGGCCGGCCTCGGCACGGGCGCCGTGTCGTGGCTCGATTACGCCTTCCGATTGATGTACATGCCGATCGGCCTCTTCGGCGTGTCGATTGCCACCGCCTCGCTGCCGGCAATCTCGGCGCACGCGGCCACGAGCGACGACACCGGCATCCGGCACGCGGTCGTGCGCGGCCTGCGCCTGATGCTGCTGCTGAACCTTCCAGCCACGCTCGGACTCACGGTGCTCGCCACACCGATCGTGTCGCTGATCTTCGAGCGCGGGCGCTTCACGCCGGCAGACACCGCCGCGACGGCGGCGGCGCTCGCGTTCTATGCGCCGGGCCTCATCGGCTACTCCGCGGTCAAGCTGATTTCCCCGGCCTTCTATGCCATGGGCAACAGCCGCGTGCCCGTCATCGCCAGCGGCGCCAGCGTGGCGCTGAACATCTGCCTGAACCTCATCCTCGTGCGGTCGCTGGGCCATCGCGGGCTGGCGCTGGGCACGGCCCTTTCGGCATTGCTGAACGCCGGCATTCTGATACTGGTGCTTCGCGCCCGTCTTGGAGGCCTCGACGGCCGGCGGCTCGTCACCGCCGTGCTCAAGATTTCGTGCGCGTCGATCGTGATGGCGGGCGCGGCGTATTACACCGAACGATTCCTGCACATTCCGTTCGCAGGACGCGACGTCATCGCCCAGGGTGTGCGCGTCGGCGGCTCGATTGCCGTGGGGATCGGCGTGCTGGCCGTCTCGACCCATCTGCTGGGACTCGAGGAGTTCGCCGAGCTTAGGCGCCGCGTATTGCGGTCCTGAACGTGGTAGATTCGATTCGATGCGCCGTTACCCGTCGCGCGGCAACTACTCGTCGTTCTCGTTCGGGCCAGGTCCGCTTTCTCCCGCGCTGAAGGCGCTCATCGCCGTCAACGTCGCGGTCTTCATCGTCATGGCGCTCATGCCGCCATTGTCCCGGCTCGCCGTTCAGCAGTTCCTCGGCCTCGTGCCTGCGGCGGTCTTCGAGTCGTTCCGTCTGTGGCAGCCGGTCACCTACATGTTCCTGCACGGAACGATCGGGCACATCTTCTTCAACATGCTTTCGCTGTGGATGTTCGGGACAGAGCTCGAGCGGATCTGGGGCACGAATTTCTTCCTGCGGTACTACTTCGTCACGGGCATCGTCGCCGCCATCACGACGATCGCCGTGTCGCTGCTGCCGTTTCCCGAAACGGCGCGCATGTTCCACGTCGTCACGATAGGCGCCTCGGGCGCCATCTTCGGCCTGCTGCTCGCCTACGGTCTCACGTTTCCGAACAGACCGATCTACGTGTATTTCGTCTTTCCGATCCCCGCGAAATACTTCGTGATGATCATGGGCCTCATCGCTCTGCTTTCTGCGATGGGCGACAGCGGCGGCGGCATCGCGCACATCACGCATCTGGGCGGCCTGGTTGCCGGATACGTCATGCTTCGCGGCCGCCATCTGAGCCCGGCGAACGAAGTGCGGTATCGCTATCTGCGATGGAAGATGGACCGCGCGCGCAAGAAATTCGGTGTGTACACGGGGGGAAAGAAGGACTGGGATAAACATGTACACTGAAAGGAAAATGGAAAATGGAATAGAGAAAAATTCCTAATCCCTAATCCCTGGTCTTATTCCCTATTCTCTATTCCTTCTTCCGTCTTCCTTTTTCCTTTCTCCCCCCTCCGATCATCAGTGCCACCAGCCCTCCCACCAACGGGAGTCCGCTCGCGTCCATGAGGTAGGCGTACCGGAACATCGAGCCGGCGCCGAGCTGGAGGCTCAAGACGATCACGAGCGCAACGGCCGCAGCCATCCTCGTCCACAAGCCCAGCGTCAACGCGAGACCGGCCAGCACCGACCCGATCGGCACGATGCGCGCAAATACGGGCGCGCCCGGCAGAAGCCGCTCGAGATACCAGCGGCTGATCGGCGTGGCGCCAGCCATCCAGGCCGACAGCTGGCTGGTGATGGGCGCCGCGTTAAACAGCCACGATGCTCTTTCGACGCCGAAAAAGACGATGAAGACGCCAATGCAGAGCCGGAGCAGCACGAGCGCCACGCGTTGAGCGCCACCGCTGCCCGGTCGTGGGCCGGATCCGTGACTGGAGACTCCGAAATCGGACGCGCGAGCCGCGGGTGCCATTACGCCTGATACGCCATCTGTTTCAATGCCGTGATGCGGTCGGCCATGCGCGGATGAGTGGCCAGCAGATCGGGCAGGAACCCTTCACGCAGCCCCATCGCACGGCCAAGCGGATCGGCGATGCACAGATGCGCCGTGCCGCGTTTGACCGAAAGTGTTGGCGCGGCCTCGCGATCGATCTTCTCCAGCGCGCTCGCCAGCGCGAGGGGATTACGCGTCAGCTCGGCGCCGGTGGCGTCGGCGAGAAATTCGCGGCGCCGCGACACCAGCATCGCCAGCGCCTGCGCGATCAGCGGCGCGAGCACGATCGCCACAACCCAGACGACCAGCAGAATCAGTCCGGCGGCGCCGCTGTCCTTGTCGTTGTCTCGACTGTTGCTCGAGCTGCGCGAGCCGCTGGACATGCCGCGGCCGCTCCAATCCGACAGCAGCGCAATGGTGCCGACCATGGCCGCAATGACGGTCATCAGGCGGATATCAAGGTTGCGCACATGGCTCAGCTCGTGGGCGACCACACCTTGAAGCTCGTCGCGCGTGACCGTATCGAGGAGCCCGCGCGTCACCGCGATGGAGGCGTGTTCGGGGTCGCGGCCCGTGGCAAATGCGTTGGGATCCGAATCGGGAATCACGTACACCCTGGGCTTCGGCAGGCCCGCCGCGATGCTCATCTCCTCGACGACGTTGTCGAGCTGGCGGATTTTGTAGGTGTCGTCGGGGCTGGCGGCGCTGGAAAGGGCGCGATCGACGGCCATCGCGCCGGTGGAGAGCAGCACCGCGCGGTCTCCAGAGTAGTAGCTGGTCAGAGCCGACACGCTGCCGATCCCGAGCGCGGCCAGACTGCCGATGGGGAACGTGAGCGCGCCTTCGCCGATGTAAAAGACGTCGAAGCCGAACCCCAGAAACAAGAGAAACCCGACGAAGACAATCATGACCGCCCAGGTGCGCCGACGGTTCGAAGCCTGCTGTTCGTAGAGATTCCGCGCCAGACCTACTTCCTCATCGAGAGATCGACGGCGGGCACCTGCCGTTCGGTGGCATCGGTGATCTCGAACAGTTCGGACGGCTTGAAGCCCAACGCCGCAGCAAACATGTTGGAGGGAAAGGTCTGCTGGGCCGTGTTGAACGTCGTCGCGATGTCGTTGTAGAACTGGCGCGCGAACCCGACCTTGTTCTCGGTCGAGGTCAGCTCTTCCTGCAACATCTTGACGTTTTCGTTCGCGCGCAGCGTGGGATAGTTCTCGGCCACCGCGAACAGGCGCCCAAGCGCCTGCGAGAGTTCCCCTTCCTTGCGCGCCGCATCTGCCGGACCAGTCGCCGACACGGCCCGGGCCCTGGCTTCCATCACCTGGGTCAGCGTGTCCCGCTCGAACTCCATNGCGCCGCGAACGGTGTTGACCAGATTGGGAATCANNTCGTGCCGCCGCTTGAGCTGCACGTCAATCTGCCGCCAGCCGTTGAGCACCTGGTTGCGGAGACCGACGAGCCGGTTGTANAGGGCGANCGCCCAGACGACCACAAGTGCGACGACNGCCAGCAGAATCCACGTCAAGGTGTCCCCCCTGATTCCACCCAGTCCTGCCTGACCGGGCTGAAGACGCCGAGGACGAACGTGTCGTCGAGCGCCTCGACCTGGTGCGGAATACCGGGCTTGATATGCAGCACTTCGCCTTCGCGGAGCGTGACCTCTTCGCCGGCCACGAGCAGCTTCAGCGCCCCCTGCAGCACGTAGGTCATCTGCTCGCTCTCGTGAGCATGCTGCGGCACCAGGGCACCGCGTTTCAGGTAGATTTGAGCCATGGTCTCCCGTTCTCCGGAGACGAATTTCCGGGAAACCATCTCGGTGACTTTTTCGAGAGCGATCTCGTCCCAGCGGAACAGACGATACGGTTGCAATTGTGTGGAGGTTTTACCGCTTGCGTCTGCGGCCTTTGAACGCGATTATACCATTTGGCGCCGATGTATAATTCGCTGTTGGCGGAGCGCGGATGAAGTCGACAGTGACAAACGGACACAAAACGCCCGCCAGGGCCCGGCGCTCTCACGAAGGCCTCACCCGCGACGAACTCATCAAGGCTTACCGCTGGATGGTGTTGTCGAGACGCCTCGACGACAAGGAAATCCAGCTCAAGAACCAGAGCCAGATCTTCTTTCAGATTAGCGGCGCCGGCCACGAAGCGGTACTCGTAGCGGCGGGCATGGCCCTGAAGTCCGGCTACGACTGGTTCTTTCCGTACTATCGCGACCGCGCCCTCATGCTCATGCTGGGCTTCACGCCCTACGAGATGCTCCTCTCGGCCGTCGGTTCGTCCGACGATCCCTCCTCGGGCGGCAGGATGATGCCGTCGCACTGGAGCAAGCCGTCGCTGCACATCATGAACCGGTCGAGCGCGACCGGCATGCAGTGCCTGCAGGGCGCCGGCAGCGCCGAAGCGTCGAAGCGGCTGCCGAAGCTCGGCTTCGGCTCCCCGCAGGTCGAAGAGGACGAGGTCACCTACGTCTCGATCGGCGATGGCGCCACCGGCGAGGGCGAGTTCTGGGAGTTCCTCAACACGATCTGCAACGAACAGTTGCCGGTCGTCTGTGTCGTCGAAGACAACGGCTACGCGATCTCGTGCCCCGCGGAATACCATACGGCCGGCGGCGATGTCTCGCGGCTGGTGGAATCGTTCCCGCACCTCGAGGTCATCCGCGTCGACGGCACCGATCTGGTGCAGAGCTATCGCGCGCTGAGCGAAGCCGTGGCGTATGCCCGGGCCCGGAAGGGACCCGCCCTCGTTCACGCGAAGGTGATTCGGCCCTACTCGCACTCTCACTCAGACGACGAACGCAATTACAAGACGGCCGAAGAGCGCGAGCTGGAGGCCGCACGAGATCCCATCCTGGTCCTTACGAAGCTCCTTCTTTCGGAGGGGCTGACCACCGAGAAGGAGCTTGAAGAGATTCGCAAGGAAGTCGACGCCGAGATCACCGACGCCGCCGACCGCGCCTTGAAGGCGCCGCGCCCCGCACCCGAAACCGCCGGTCTGTATGTGTATTCCCCGGACGTGGATCCCTCATCGGATGCCTTCGACACCGCTCCCTCACCGCAGGGCGATCCCGTCACGATGGTGACGGCCATCAACCGGACGCTGCACGACGAGATGCAGCGCAACCCTGTGATGGTGGTGTTCGGCCAGGACGTCGCCGACGCGAGCAAGTGCGACATCATCGACAAGGTGCCGGGCAAAGGTGGTGTGTTCAAGGCGACACACGGACTGCAGCGCGCATTCGGCAACAATCGGGTCTTCAACGCGCCGCTGGCCGAAGCCAACATCGTGGGGCGCTCGATCGGCATGTCCGTGCGCGGACTGAAGCCGGTCGTCGAAATCCAGTTCTTCGACTACATCTGGCCGGCCATGATGCAGATTCGGGACGAGCTCTCGATGCTGCGGTACCGCTCGGCGAATTCGTTCAAGGCGCCGGTGGTCATCCGCGTGGCTATCGGCGGATACCTGCGAGGCGGCGGCGTGTACCACAGCCAGTCTGGCGAGAGCATCTTCGCGCACTGTCCCGGCCTGCGCATTGCGTTTCCTTCGACCGCGGCCGATGCCGTGGGGCTGCTGCGCACCGCCATTCGCTGCGACGATCCGGTGATGTTCCTCGAGCACAAGCACCTGTACCGCCAGACGTACAACAAGTCGGTCTATCCGGGTCCCGACTATATGATCCCGTTCGCGCGCGCCACCGAGCGCCGCCCCGGCAGTGATGTCGTCATCGTCACCTGGGGGGCACTGGTGCAGCGATCGCTCCTCGCCGCGCAAATGGCCGAAAAAAATGGCATCAGCGCCGGCGTGATCGATCTGCGGACGATTCAGCCGTACGACTTCGAGACGATTGCGGAAGCGGTCAAGCGCACGAGCCGCGTGATCGTGGCGCACGAAGATCAGATGACGTGCGGCTTCGGCGCCGAGATCGCCGCCAGGATTTCAGAGGAGCTGTTCGAGTACCTCGACGCACCCGTCACGCGGATCGGCGCGATGGACACGCCTGTGGCGTACGCGCCGGAGCTGGAAGAAGTGATCCTGCCTCAAACTGACGACATTCTCAGAGCCATCGAGAAAGTCACCGCCTACTAGGCCGCTGGCCTGCTCTACGCGGGCGGGGCTCCGCCAGGCGGTGGTTCATTGACGACAGCCCAGAATGCGCCGAGCTGCCGTACCGCCTCGATGAAATCGCGAAAGTCGACGGGCTTGACGACGTAGGCGTTCGCTCCGAGCTTGTAGCTGCGGGCGAGGTCATGTTCTTCGCGCGACGACGTGAGCATGACGACGGGAATCGTCTTGAGCGTGTCGTCGGCCTTGAGCGCGCTCAGCACTTCCAGGCCGTCGACCTTCGGCATCTTGAGATCCAGCAGAAGGACCGCGGGGTTGCCGGCGGGCCGGTTGGCATAGCTGTTCCGGCGGAACAGATAGTCGAGCGTCTCGGCGCCGTCACGCACCACGACGACTTCGTTCGCGAGGTTCATCTCCGCGAGCGCCGCCAGCGTCAGCTCGACATCGTTCGGATTGTCTTCTGCCAGGACGATCCGTTTTAGAACGGTCATCGCGGCCGCCCCCTTCCCGCCATCGACATCAGCCAATCGTACGCCCGTTCCCTTGGAGAGCGGTTCTTGTCTGGTACGCCATCGGAGCGGCCAGTACACTGCAGGACATAGCACATATTCCAGGACTTCGGATTATTGGATCGAATGGTTCATGCGTCACGGAACTATTCGCGTGTCCGTCTTTATCCGACAACGGATAGAGATTCGTTGTATTGGCAGCGCCGCGGGTGTGCGGACGGCTATACTACGCCGCACAGCCTCCTTTTGCGTCTGTCATGACCGCAGGCGAGACATGAAGCGCGCGCCTGCCAGACGCCGGCAGACGCGGCGAGCACATCGGCCTTCCCGTGCACACGGACTCGACGCACTGGCGCTCCGAATGGAGGTCGCGCGGGAGGAAGAGCGTGCGCGTGTTGCACGGGAACTGCACGACGAGCTGGGCCAGGTCTTGACAAGCCTCAAGCTCGAGTTCATGTGGCTGGTCGACGAGCTGTGCAAGAACGAGCCGAAGCCCGGCATCCAGCTCGTGAACAAGCTGCAGGCCTTGACGGGGCTCATCGAGGTGAGCATCCAGTCGGTGCGCCAGATCTCGAGCGACCTGCGCCCCGCCGTACTCGATCACCTCGGGTTGCGCGAGGTGATTGAGTGGGAGGCCACGAAGTTCCAGGCGCGCACGGGCATCCGCTGCCGGGTCGCGTGGGGCCTGAAGCACGAACCGGCCGATCGCACGCGTCAGCTCGCCATGTTCAGGATTCTGCAGGAGGCCCTGACCAACGTGGCCCGTCACGCGCACGCCGGCGCCGTGCGGATCGCGGTTCGCGAGCGCGGCAGAACGCTGACGTTGACGATTCGCGACAATGGGCGCGGCATCACGAGCGCCGAGCGCTCGAGCGTCGAGTCGATTGGATTGCTGGGCATGACGGAACGGGCACGGCTGCTCGGCGGCCGGCTGTCGATCGCGGGCGCACCCGGGCGTGGCACCACCATTACGGCGAACCTTCCCAGGACACAGGAATCGACGAAGCGACGAAACAAAACATGACTCGTATTCTTCTCGTCGACGATCACCCCATCGTGCGCCAGGGTATCAAGCAGGTGCTCGCGGGCGCATTTCAGCCAGCGCTCGTGGGCGAGGCGGCCAACGCCGAAGAGGGGCTGAGCGAAGTCCGCAATACCGCGTGGGATGTCCTGGTCCTCGATCTCACGCTGCCCGGCGTCAGCGGCCTCGACCTGCTCAAGGATTTGCGCCGGGAGCGCCCGTCGCTTCCCGTGCTCGTGCTGAGCATGCACCCACCCGATCAGTTCGCGCGCAGGGCCATGAACGCGGGCGCTGCCGGCTATCTGACCAAGGACAGCGCCCCGACGGAGCTGGTGAAAGCCGTCGGCGAAGTGATCGCGGGCCGCCGTTACCTCAATCCCCTGGTGATCGAGGATCTGGTCAGTCGCGCGCAGCCAGACTCGGAGCGCCGTCCGCACGAAGCGTTGTCCGATCGCGAGTACCAGGTCCTGCGCATGATCGCGTCGGGACTGACGGTGTCGCAGGTCGCGACGAGGCTCTCGTTGAGCGTCAAAACCATCAGCACCTATCGGGCGCGCGTGCTGGAAAAAATGAACATGCGCACGACGGCCGAACTGATGCATTACGGCATTCAACAGGGGCTGGTGGACTAGACCTTTTACAGGAGATTAGGAGACTAAGAGATCTTCTTGCTGAAGAAGAAAAAATACCTCCTAATCTCCTGGTCTCTTGTTTTGAGACGCGAACCGGAACTGCAACCGGAACCCCTGAGCGTCAGAACCCCAGCTTGAGCGCGAGCTGCACCTGCCTTGGCGGGGCCGCCTGCGTGAACTGACCGAAAGTCGGCAGCGGTGCCGACGGGTACGACCCGGTGCCGAACACGTTGTTCACCGCGATGAAGTTCGAGCGGTTGAAGAGATTGAACACTTCGAAAATCCCATCGAGTGTCATCCCACCCACTGGAAAGCGCCGCGACACTCTGAGATCGACGGTCGCCTGCATCGGCAGCACGCCGGCGTTCCGGTAGATGGATGTGCCGATATCGCTCAGCGTGGCCCTGGCGCGATCGGTCGCGCCGCCATCGCCGTCACCATTGAGATCGACCCCCGCCAGAACGTTGTAAGGCCGCCCCGATCCCATCGCGACGATGGCCGAGAGTTCCACTTCACGCGGCAGCATGTAGATGCCGCTGGCCACGAACCGGTGCCGCTGATCCTGCACCGACGGCCCTTTCTCCGAATCGGGATCGAAACCGACCGGCAGCCCATCGGGATTGCCGGGATCCCTCCCGCGTCCGCTGTCCTGCGCGATGAACTCGCTCTGGAAATCCGTCCCGTTGTCGTCGGCCTTTGAAAGCGTGTAGCTCATCATGAGCTGATGCCGATCGGTGAAGCGCCGCGTGGCGGCAAAGGTGACGCCGCGGTACCACGTCTCGCCAAACGATGTGTATTGCAGCACCGACGCCGATGAGCCCGGAACGCCGTTCACATCCGAAGGACGCCGGTTCGTGCCGAGCGACGTCACGAGCGGGTTGTAGTCGAGCGTCGACAGTTGTTTGAAGCCGCGCACGTAGATGACGTCGGTGGAGAGCGCGACCTGTCCCGGCAGTTCGTGTTCGAACCCCGCAGCGAGATGGTGCGCGTACGGCGTTTCGAGGCCGGGGTCGATCGAAATGACGAGGCTCGGATACGCGGTTGCGGGCTCCGGCAGCCTCCGGCCCGGCGCGTTCCACGCTCCGATCGTCGTGGGAAGCGCGCCCACCAGCGTCCGCACGCGATCGCGACCGTTGATCCCCTTGGTGATCCCGGCGATGCCCGTCACCAGATTGTCGAAATAAATGCCGTAGGCCGCATGGACCGTCGTCGTCCGCTCGCCCGTCGGATCCCAGACGATCCCCAGACGCGGCGCGATGTTGTTTCCATCCTTCGGGAACGTGTACGCCCCGTTGTAGCCGGTGACCAGGTAGCTGATCTCTGGAAACCCCTGAACCTGATAGCGCACGCCGAGCTTGGCGGTCAGCCTCGGCGTGATGCGCCAGTCGTCCTGCACGAAGAGCGAAAGATCGTTGTAGGTGTAGGGCGCCTCCGAATTGCCATAACCCTGGACGTACCGACCCGGAATACCCAGCTGCACGGCAACGATGGCCGGTACCTCGACTGGAGGGAGCCCGAGAAGCGGCGCCTGGGCGGCCGGGATGCTGCCGAAGATGTACCGCCCGCCGAAGTGCAGCGGAAGGCTCTGCTCGGTGGCGTCGATGTAATTGAAATCGAAACCGGTCTTGAACTGGTGCGGACCGGTGAAATAGCTCAGCGTGTCGAGAACCTGGTAGCGGACGTTCCTGCGCGGCTGTGGTGTGAACCGCTGTCGCCCCACGCTCGCCACACCGAGCACTTCGAGCGTCGGCCCACCCTGGCTTTCGAGCGTGCATGCCCCGCCGCATCGTGGATCGAGCGAATCCACGGTCTGATCGCGAAGCGCGATCTGAAAACGGCTCTCGTTCACTACCCGCGCCGAGCGCACCCAGAGGTGCGACGCTGCGAACATGAGGTCGTTGCTGTTCAGCACGGCGCCGCGGCTGCGCGCCACGTTGCCGCCGAAGGACTCGATGTTCTCGTTGAAGTCGTCCGCCCAGTTGACCCGCGCGACCAGCGAGTGGTTCGGTTTCAGTTGATGATCGATCTTGCCGAGGATCTGGCTCGAGCGGATGTCGTACGGCACGTGGCCTGTCTCGACGGCGAAGCCGGCCCGCCGGAGGATCGCGGCCGGTGTCCCGAAGTTCTGCCCGAGAAACGCCACGTTGTTCGTGTCGTCGATGGTCACGAAATTATTCGCGCCGATGTCGAGCCGCTCGAACGACGCGAAGAAGAACGTCCGGTCTCGTTTGATGGGGCCACCGGCTGTCGCGCCGTATTGCTTCTGCGAGTAGGGCGCCTTCTCGCGATCGATCGGTTGACCGGCTGGATCGAACCGCTCGAAGTGCTCCTTCGAGTTCAGCGCACCATCTCTGAAGTAGAAGAACAGGTTGCCGTCGAACGCATTCGTGCCGCTCCTGGTCACGATGTTCACGACGCCGCCCGAGGCTTTGCCGAACTCGGCCGAAAACGAGTTGGTCAGTACTTGGAACTCGCGTACCGCTTCCTGGCTGAACGTCGCACGAACAGCGCCGATAATCGAGTCGTTGTTGTCGAGCCCGTCCACGGTGATGTTGTTCGAGCGCGCGCGCTGGCCGGCAAACGAAAGGCCCGAGGTGCCCGATGCGCCCTGCTGTGGCGTTCGATCGGAAGCCACTCCCGGCGTCAGCAGCGAGAAGCCGATGAAATTGCGGCCGTTGATCGGGAGCCGGTCGATCTGATCCTGAGCGATGACGCTCGAGACCGCCGTCCGCTGCGTATCGATGACGGGCGCGTCCCCTGAGACGTCCACCGTTTCCTGGCCGCCCGCCACGTTCAACGTCAGGCGTACGTCGATCAGGCTCCCCAGCGCGAGCACGACGCGGTCGAGGGTTCGCGGCGAAAACCCCTGCAACTCGGCCCGAACGTCGTACCTGCCGGGCGGCAGCGCCGGAATCATGAACTGGCCGCGCTCGTCGGTGATGGCGCTTCGAACGTGGTTGGTGTCGACGTTCTGCGCCGTGACCGTCGCTCCGGGCAGCACCGCGGACGACTGATCGACGACCGTCCCTGACAAATCTGCCGTCGTCGCGCGCGTCTGCCCCGCCGCGGCCGAGGTGACGGCCAGACAACACGCAGCCAGCAATGACGTCAGCGGCCGTGTCATCGGGGCCTCCAGGTTGAAGAGGGGAAGTGACGAGAGTGTAACATGGCGAATGATGCCGTCCGCTTCACTGAAAATTCGATCGGCTGCCGTACTCGGCGCCGGCACCATGGGCGCGCAAATCGCCGCGCACCTCGCCAATGCCGGATACGAGGTGACGCTGCTCGATGTGTCGGCCGACGCCGCCAGCAAGGGTCTCGAGCGAGCACGAACGCTCAAGCCTGATCCGTTCTACACGCCCGAGGTCTTCGAACGCATCCGCACAGGCGGCTTCGACGCCGACCTTCACCTGATCGCGCAGGCCGACTGGACGATCGAAGCCATCATCGAACAGGCGTCCGCGAAGCAGTCGCTCCTGGAGCGGGTGGACGCCGTTCGCAGGCCTGGCTCGATCGTCAGCTCGAACACGTCCGGGCTTTCCATCACCGGATTGGCCCGCGGCCGCAGCGACGATTTCCGGCGGCACTGGGTCGGCACACATTTCTTCAACCCGCCTCGCTATCTGACGCTCGTCGAGCTCATTCCGACGGCTGACACCCATCCCGATGTGCTCGCGATCCTCCGCGAGTTTGTCGATCGCCGCCTGGGCAAGAACGTCGTTGTTGCAAAAGACACACCGGGTTTCATCGCGAACCACGTGGCAATGCACGGTCTCGTCAGAATTTTTGACGCGCTGGCCGCCGGCACCTACACGGTAGAGGAAATCGACGCGATGACCGGGGCGGCGATCGGCAGGCCCAAGAGCGCGACCTTCAGGACCGTGGACATCGCCGGCCTCGACATCCTCGTGCACGTCGCGAACGATCTCGTCGCACGCCTGCCTCAGGGCCGTGGTGCCGAGTTCCAGTTCCCGCCGTTCGTGCATGAGATGCTCGCCCGCGGGTGGATTGGCGAGAAAGCGGGGCGCGGCTTCTACCTGCGAAAGAAGAATGAGGCCGGCGACACTGACATCTGGGCGCTCGATCCACAAACGATGGAGTACAGGCCACGACAGCCGGTCAGGCTACCGTCACTCGACGCAGCCGCCTCTCTTCCGCTCGCAGAGCGTATGCGGAAGCTGTCCTCGGGAACCGACCGCGTCGCGGCATTTTTCCGGGCCACGATTCCCGCGTCCCTCCAGTACACGGCGGAGGTGGCGCCTGAGATCGCGTCGTCGATCGACGACATCGATCGCGCCATGCGCTGGGGATACGGCTGGCCGCTGGGTCCCTTCGAGCTGGCCGACGCGATCGGGCTGAACACACCGCCGTTTCGAACCTCGCCGCTCCCGCCGGCGGGACCGGAGGGGG
>Ga0065707_10000573_pt1 | contig 19130 bp, 19 predicted proteins | sample SwiRhicommuniRL3_FD_59094 | JGI IMG/M metagenome (GOLD analysis project Ga0065707, IMG submission 59094) | Switchgrass rhizosphere bacterial communities from Rose Lake, Michigan, USA - RL3 v2 (version 2) | ecosystem: Host-associated > Plants > Roots > Rhizosphere > Soil | place: East Lansing...
GGGATAGGCAACCTGCGCGCCAATGGCGGCGGGAAACCCGAATCCCATGGTGCCCAAACCGCCCGACGTCAACCACGTCCGCGGCTTGCTTCCTTTAAAATACTGCGCGGCGAACATTTGGTGTTGTCCCACGTCCGTGGCGACGATCGCTTCATGCTTGGTCAGCTCATAAAGCTTTTCGATGACATATTGCGGCTTGATCGTTTTGTCGTCCTGCTTGTAACTGAGNGGGTGCGCTTTCTGCCATCCGGTGATTTGCTCGATCCACGGCGCGCGCTGNGCTTTGGTTTGCGCCGGATGTCCATCCATCGACCGGAGAATCACGTTGAGTTGGCGCAACACGGCTTTCACGTCGCCGACGATTGGAATATGCGCATGAAACGTTTTCTTGATCGACGTCGGGTCGATGTCGATATGGATCACCCGGGCTTCCGGACAGAATTCCGAGAGTTTGCCCGTAACACGATCGTCAAAGCGCGCACCCACCGCGATCAACAGATCGGAGTAATGCATCGCCATGTTCGTGCAATACGCCCCATGCATACCGAGCATCCCGAGCGAGAGCGGATGGGTACCGGGGAAACTTCCCAAGCCCATGAGCGTCATCGTCACGGGGATCTGGGTAATTTCGGCCAGCTCACGGATCTCATCGGCCGCATCGGAAAAAATCGCGCCGCCGCCGACATAGATCACCGGCTTCTTGGCCTTCATGATCTCTTCAGCGGCTTGCTTGATTTGATTCTTGTTGCCGCCGATGGTCGGATTGTAACCGCGCAGATTCACCTTTTCGGGGTACTTGAACTCGGCCTTCGCCGTGCTCACATCTTTGGGAATATCCACCAAGACCGGACCGGGGCGGCCGCTGGTCGCGATATAGAACGCTTCCTTGATCGTTTGCGCTAAATCGTTGACGTCCTTCACGAGCACGTTATGCTTCGTGCACGGCCGGCTAATGCCGACGTTGTCCGCTTCCTGGAACGCATCGTTTCCGATCAGATCGGTGGACACTTGGCCGGTAAAAGCGACGAGCGGAACGGAATCCATATACGCATCGGCCAATCCGGTGACGATATTCGTCATACCCGGACCGGAAGTCACCAACACAACACCCGCTTTCCCCGTAGCCTTGGCATAGCCCTCGGCCATGTGCGCGGCGCCTTGCTCGTGGCGCGTGAGTACCAAGTCGATGTCCTTTCGCTGGCACAGCACGTCAAATATTTTCAGCACCACTCCGCCAGGCAAGCCGAAGACGGTCTTGACGCCTTCGTGTCTCAATGACTCACAAAATATTTCCGCTCCGGTCACTTTCATGAACAACTCCCTAAAGTGCCGCGCCAGCCTGACGATGTCTTCCGAGAATTTCCATCATTCGATCTTTACCGGCGAGCTTCAGTTTTTGAATCTTTTTCATCTCCACCTCTTCTTCCGGTGTAAGATGGTGCTTGTGTTGAAATTCCGCGAGCTTGCTCTCGAGTTCGCGGTGCTCCTCATAAAATTTTCTTAACTCTGGATCCTTGTCCAGCAGGGAGACAATCGTCCGTTCGTCCTTAGGTTCCATACGGCGCCTCCTTTTTTGTGTTTAAGTCTCAAGCGGGAGTCAAATCTAACGTACGGGTATTACTTTGTCAACGCAGATTGGCTCATAAGTGCCCGACAAGTTAGGTCAAATTTTTCTTTTACTCTCGGCTTCGGACGCCCGCAAATACACCGGCGTCAAAGCACCGACATCGTCGAAGGACGCGGCAGCAAATCGTTTCTCCGCCAAGCGCGCGACTTGCGATGCGACCGAGCCGTAGGCATCACCGGAGCAAATCACAGCCAGCGCACCGAGAGATTCGCGCAGTTGCCGCTCGTACGCTTTGACGCCGTTGCCGACCAGTAGCATCGCCGAACCGGTTTCAGAATATTCCCGCACGAGATCAATCGCTGATCTGAGGGATGTAACGCGATCGAGCGCCAGGCGCGCGAGCGTCTCCGGCGGATCGCGGCGAAAAACCGCTAAATAGACCTCGCCCTTTCGGGCGTCGAGGACGGACCCGACAACTCCATGGAAATCTCTAACGCGCGCCGCGTTGGCTTCGAGTGTGGAGACCCCGACCAGCGGCAGGCCGGAGTCATAAGCCATCCCCTTCGCTGTCGCTAATCCGATGCGCAACCCGGTGAAGGAACCCGGGCCGATGGACACCGCGATACCCGATAAATCCTGAACAGTCGCGTGAAGTTTGTCGAACAGCGCTTGGATGAGAGGAAGAACGGTCTCGGCGTGATTGCCTAGCCGTGGACCTCTAAATGGATCCCCGTTTGCGGTCGTTTCCGCATGAATCTCCTCAGCAAGTAATTTTCCATCTTCAACCAGTGCAACACTCGCTCCCGGTATCGAGGTATCGATACCCAGAATTCTCACCCTCCAACCTGTTTTTCGAAAAATCTCACAACGTCATTGTAGAACGCATAAACCATGAGCAAAGCGAGCAAACATATCCCCACTTGCTGCGCCATTTCGCGATATTTGACCGAGACAGGCTTGCGAGTCACCGCCTCGACCAGGAAAAAAAGCAAGTGGCCACCGTCAAGCACCGGCACCGGTAACAAGTTAAGCACTCCTAAATTGATGCTCAAGACCGCCAGGAAGGCGAGAAAACTACCTAACCCCTCCTGCGCCTGCTGCCCAGCCATTTGCGCGATCAAGATTGGGCCGCCGATATTGCGCGGTGAGACATCGCCTAAGATCATCTTGTAGAACGCCAAGAGCGTAAGCTTGGAGTATTCGTAAGTCTGGTAAACGGCCCGAACCCCAGCTAAACCGGGGTTGCCCTTCTCGATTCTCGCTTGGCTGCCGATACCGATCATCCAGTCATCCTTGCGCTCGCCTAAAATCGTGCGACCTTCTTTTTGCGTCGGTCGCACGGAAATATCGACGGTATCACTGCCGCGGCGAATTTGTATCTTCAACGGTTTACCGCCGCTGCCCTTGATTTTGCTGGAAAGTTCGTCCCATTCCTTCACCTGCGCTCCGTCGATCGCCAGGATCCGATCGCCTTTTTGGATCCCCGCGATTTCTGCAGGCGAACCTTTTTCAACCCCGCTCACTTGCGTCGACATAACGGGGAGACCGTAGAACGTAAAAACCACCATCAAGAGCAGCACCGCGAGCAGGAGATTGAACCCCGGACCCGCGACAACAATGGCGATACGTTTAATCAGGCTTTTGTCTGCGAAGGATTTTTCCCTATCGGCAGGCGAGACTTGTTCGTCGGGATCCTCGCCAACCATCTTGACGTACCCGCCGAGCGGGAATGCGCTCAACGCATACTCGGTCTCACCCACCTTTTTGACCCAGATTTTTGGACCGAAGCCGACCGAGAAGGTCAGCACGCCAACGCCAGACAATTTTGCGAACAGGAAATGCCCAAATTCATGAAATACGATCAGCAGACCCAGTCCGATCACTGCTGCGGCGATAGAATAAATCACATTTTCCATCCACTTATCTCCTTCAACATCGCCAACTAATGAACCAGCACCGATGCGTGCTGCCTGGCCCAGCGATCGACTTCCAGGACTTCGCCGATTTCCGCGGCTGCGCGGTTAACGTGCTTACGCATCGTTTTATTGATTATACGATGAATTTCGCGAAATCCTATCCTGCCACTCAAGAAAGCTGCGACCGCAATCTCGTTCGCGGCGTTAAGCACCGCCGGCATCGTGCCCCCTTCGCGCAGCGCTTCATAAGCCAATGACAGAGCCGGGAAGCGTCTTTTTTCCACCGGCAGAAAATTCAGCTCGCCGCGCTGCGTCAAATCGAGCGATCGCCAGCTGCCCCTTAGGCGGTTCGGAAATGACAACGCGTAAGCGATCGGAATGCGCATATCGTTTATGCCTAGCTGCGCGATGATCGAGCCATCCTGGTAGCGCACCATCGAGTGGACTACACTTTGTGGATGGATAACGACTTGGATGGAGTTTGGGTCCATGTCGAATTCCCAGCGGGCTTCGATCACCTCAAGACCCTTATTCATCATCGTCGCCGAATCCACAGTTATTTTCTGACCCATTTTCCAATTAGGATGTTTGAGCGCTTGTGCCACGCTCACCTTGTCCAAGCGGTTGAGCGCGGTGCGGAGAAACGGGCCACCGGAGGCTGTCAAAATTATTTTGTCCACTTCCGCGCGTTGGTTGCCCTGCAAACACTGGAAGATGGCGCTGTGTTCGCTATCCACCGGCAGGAGACGAACCCCTTTTTTCTTGGCCGCATCGACGAAAATCTGACCGGCCATGACGAGGGCTTCTTTGTTGGCAAGCGCGATCTCTTTGCCGGCTAGTAAACCGTGAAGCGTCGGCATCAATCCGGCACCGCCGACGATAGCCGCCAAGACAGTATCGACTTCCGGCGCCGATGCCACGGCGGCCGCACCGGATTCGCCAAATAAAATTTCGACCTTATTGCCAATGAGGCGGCGCAATCGGGGCACATCCGCTTCGTCCTTGATCGCGACGCACTTGGGTGAAAACTCCTTAATCTGCTTCGCTAGCAGAGTCAGATTCCGGCCCGCGACCAAGCCGTATATTCTGAATAACTCGGGAAACTCGCGAACGAGAGCGAGAGTGCTAACTCCAATCGAGCCGGTCGAGCCCAGTAGAGTAATCGCTTTCACGGATGAAACACCCTCAAATAAGCGCTGGTAAAAACGGCGGGAAAGATCAAGCTGTCAAGCCGGTCGAGCAGTCCGCCATGGCCAGGTAAGAGCTTACCGGAATCCTTGACGGTAAACACCCTCTTGATCCACGATTCGAAAAGATCACCGAGCTGGCCCAAGACGCCAACGATCAACGATAATATTAATATCTCGACCCAATTGACCTGCTCTAAGAAAATTTTTGCCGCGACAAGCCCCGCGACCATAGCGCCGCCCAGGTAACCCCATGCCCCTTCCACCGTCTTACTTGGACTGATCTGGGGTGCCAATTTCCTTACACCCATGCCCCGGCCAACGAAATAAGCCGCCGTATCGCCGAACATCACGACGAATAACACCCAAGAGGTCCATGCTCGCCCCTGCGGCTGGCGGAACAAGGACACCCACTGCGGCAACAGAAACCCGGCATAGGCTCCACCAAGCAGAGTAATCGATAAACGATTCAATCCGACCGCTAGCTCGCGCTCCGTTAACAAAAACACAGCGAAGCCGACCAATAAGACTGCGCTGAGCCAATGCGTGACGTACAAGTGACCGTCAAAAAAAACGGCTGCCGACAAGGCGAGGCCGAAGAGGACACCCAGTTGCCGCTCCTTCGGCGCATGTGGAAATGCCATGGCAAAAAACTCCCACAATGCCCCGAACGTAAGCAAGGAAACCAAAAGGGGGAATACCCAGGGCGGGCTCCAACCGATCACCCATACCAATCCAGGCACCGCGATTGCCGCGGTGGCTATTCTTAGCCTAAGGTTGGCGTCCATCGGCTCGTGCCGACTCCGCAATCGGTCCGCCTAATTGTTCGTCGGTGCGACCGAAGCGCCGGCGGCGTCGTTGATAGGCAAGCAAGGCCTGAAGAAATTCCGATTCGCGAAAGTCAGGCCACAGCGTCGGCGTCACATAGAGTTCGCTATACGCAATTTGCCAAAGATAAAAATTGCTGATGCGCATCTCACCGCTGGTGCGGATCAGAAGATCCGGGTCCGGAATGTCTCCGCTGTCAAGATGCGCCGCTACCATGCGCTCATCGATCGCATCGGGATCAAGTCGATGGTCGCGGGCGTTTATGGCCAGCTTTTTAGCCATTCGGACAATCTCGTCGCGGCCGCTGTAACTCAAAGCGAGAACCACTGTCATGCGCTGATTGTTGCGGGTGAGCTCAATAGTTTCTTCCAACGCGGCTTTAACGCTCGCTGGTAGCCGGGAGCGATCGCCGACGGCAACCAGGCGGATGCCGTAGCGCATCATTTTGGCGCGTTCGCCGGCCAGATACTGCTCCAGGAGGCCCATGAGCGCATCGATCTCGTCGTGCGGCCGAAACCAGTTTTCGGTCGAGAATGCATATAGCGATAAATAACGAACGCCAAGTTTACGACTCATCTCGACGATAACGCGAACAGACGTCTTACCGCGCCGGTGACCCTCGATACGGCTCTTGCCGCGCGATTTGGCCCATCGGCCATTGCCGTCCATGATAATAGCAACGTGATGGGGCAGCCGGGCTTTATCTAAGCCGTCTAGCTCCATCGCTTTTCTGTGGACCTAGTAAAAATCATGGGTAACGCTACGGGTGGGGAATACCGAGGAAATTTGAACGCAGGCAATGGGAGCCCAAGCGTCCTAAACCGCCATGACCTCTTCTTCTTTGGCCTTGACGACTTTGTCTATTCGTCCGATAAAATCATCGGTAATCTTTTGCACGCGATCGTGACCATGTTTGGCGTCGTCCGCCGTCAGTTCTTTTTTCTTTTCCAAATCTTTTAGATGCTCTATAGCGACGCGGCGGTGATTACGTACCGACACCCGATACTCTTCAGCGATTTTCTTGACATGCTTGGCCAGCTCCTTGCGCCGCTCTTCGGTCAACTGCGGAATAGGAATACGAATCACTTTCCCGTCATTGTTCGGCGTAAGCCCGAGGTCAGACTTGAGAATGGCCTTCTCGATCTCGCCCATGGCACTTCGATCAAAAGGTTGTATGACCAGAAGCCTGGGCTCCGGCGCGCTCAAGGTTGCCAACTGGTTCAAGGGCGTGCTTGCGCCGTAATAATCAACCAAAATATGATCCAAAAGCGCGGTGGAAGCCCGTCCAGTGCGCAGCTTGGTAAGCTCTTTTCGTAGGGCGCCTAACGATCCGTCCATTTCTTTTTGCAACTGGGTAAAAATGGCTTCGTTCATCGTTTTCCCCCGCTGACCAGAGTTCCGATCGGCTCGCCGGTAACGACTCGTTTAATGTTTCCTTTTTCCATCAGATTAAAAACAATGATCGGGAGATTATTGTCCATGCAGAGTGAGATCGCCGTGGAATCCATCACCTTTAACCCGCGGTTCAAAACATCAATATAGTTGAGCTCGTCAAATTTTTTAGCCGCCGGGTTTTGGACAGGATCCGAATCATACACACCGTCAACTTTGGTCGCTTTGAGGATCACTGCAGCGCCGATTTCCATGGCGCGCAAGCTTGCGGTCGTATCGGTGGTAAAATAAGGATTCCCCGTGCCACCGGCAAAAATGACAACCCGGTCTTTTTCCAGATGTCGTGTGGCGCGCCGTCGGATATAGGGCTCGGCGACTTGCCGCATTTCGATGGCCGACAAGACCCGGGTCGACACTCCGAGTTTCTCCAAAGCATCCTGGAGCGCAAGGCTATTGATGACCGTCGCCAGCATCCCCATGGTGTCAGCGCTGGCGCGATCCATGCCCATCTCGCTCGCCACAGCGCCGCGCAAAAAATTTCCGCCGCCGACAACCAGCGCCAATTCGCAACCGATCTCTTTGACTTCTTTGATCTCTTGGGCAAATGCCTTGACGGTAGCTGCGTCAATGCCGAAATTCAGCGGTCCGGCGAAAACTTCGCCGGTCACTTTGAGGATGATCCGTCTATACTTCGGCCCGTTGTTGCTCATGCGGTTCACACGGGGATCTCAATCGTTCACGGCTCCTTCGCCCAGATGATAACGGGCGAAACGCCGGATCTGAATATTTTCGCCGAGGCGCGCAATCGCATCATTGATGACGTTAGTGATATTTTTATCCGGGTCTTTGATAAAGGATTGTTCTAGCAAACAAACCTCCGAAAAAAACCGCTCGATTTTCCCCTCGACGATCTTGTCGACGACTTTTTCCGGCTTGCCGGTTTCCAACGCTTGCTGCCGATAAATTTGTTTTTCTTTCTCCACTTCAGCCGGCGAAATCTCTTCGCGCCGGACCACCCTTGGATTGGCCGCCGCGACTTGCATGGCGACGTCCTTGAGCAGGGCCTGAAACTCGGGAGTACGCGCAACAAAGTCCGTTTCACAGTTGATTTCAACTAGCACGCCAATCTTGCCGCCCGGATGCACATAGGCACCAACGGCGCCGTCTGCGGCCATTCGATCCGCTTTCTTCGCCGCAGCAGCCAAACCTTTTTGCCGCAAATAATCTACCGCCCTTTGCAAATCTCCGCCGGTTTCGGTGAGCGCTTTTTTACAATCCATCATTCCCGCTCCGGTTTTTTCCCGAAGCTCTTTGACCGTGCTGGCGCTAACTTCCATTGAACTCAAACTCCTGCGGCGGGCATTTCAGAGACAAGAGCGGCGGACTCTATCGCCGCTTTATCGTCTTCTTTGCCTTTGCTCAAAGCCTGTTCGTAAATTGTTTTTCCTTCGATGATCGCATCCGCGATGACCGAACAAAACAAGCGAATGGCTCGGATCGCGTCATCATTGCCGGGCACTTTGTAGTCCACCATATCCGGATCGCAATTGCTGTCAATCACGGCGATCACCGGGATACCGAGCTTGCGCGCCTCTTTCACTGCGATTTCTTCTTGCTTTGGATCGATCACGAAAATCGCATCCGGCAACTTGCGCATCAATTTGATGCCGCCGAGCGACTGCTCGAGTTTGGCTTTTTCGCGTGAAAGTCCAAGCAATTCCTTCTTTGTCAAGGCAGCGACGATTTTGGGGTCATTTTCCATCTCTTCGATCCGGCGCAGGCGCTCGATGCTTTGGCGAATCGTCGCAAAATTCGTTAAAGTTCCGCCGAGCCAGCGATTATGTACATAAAACATGCTGCAGCGGACGGCCTCCTCGCGAATCGCATCCTGCGCCTGCTTTTTAGTGCCGACGAATAGAATATGCCCTCCGGACGCAGCCAGATCGCGCACCACCGCTTCGAGATCCTTGAACATCGTTACGGTCTGCTGGAGGTCGATGATGTGGATGCCGTTTCTCGCGCCGAAAATGTAGGGCTTCATTTTCGGGTTCCAACGGCTCGTTTGGTGTCCGAAATGGACCCCCGCCTCCAGCAATTGCTTCATTGAAATCTCGCTCATTTCCGCGCTCCTTTGGTTTTTGTCCTCCCCTCTCATCAGCTCCGCACCGGACCTCGGAGGCACCTCAGTACGGATCAGAAAGGGTGTGAAATAAATTGAATGAAATGCCCGCGCGCCAACCAACGCCGCGCTCGCATCCCGCCAGTGATCCAAAACACGTAAAGGCTTTGATAACCTTGCGTTTCTAACAAAGTTCCGCACTCGACGCAAGATTGAATGGAAAGCGGAACCTTACTGGTTCATGGACTCGAGAAATTCCCGGTTGGTTTTTGGCCCGTGCATCTTGTCGAGCAGGAATTCCATGGCATCGACTACACTCAGTTGCGACAGCACTTTGCGTAAAATCCAGATACGATTAAGGTCCTCTTTGGGAATCAACAGTTCCTCTTTGCGCGTGCCTGACTTGTTGATATCGATCGCCGGAAAAACCCGCTTATCCATCAACCGACGGTCGAGATGAACCTCCATGTTACCAGTGCCCTTAAATTCTTCGAAGATCACTTCATCCATTCGGCTGCCGGTGTCGATCAACGCTGTGGCAATAATCGTCAGGCTACCGCCATCCTCGATGTTGCGGGCCGCGCCGAAAAATTTCTTTGGCTTGTGCAGTGCATTGGAGTCAACGCCACCGGAAAGTATCTTGCCGCTCGGCGGCACAACCGTATTATAAGCGCGTGCCAATCGGGTGATACTGTCGAGCAGAATAACGACATCCTTGCCGTGTTCGACCAGGCGCTTGGCCTTCTCGATGACCATCTCGGCCACTTGAACGTGGCGTGTAGCCGGTTCGTCGAAAGTCGAACTGATGACCTCGCCGTCCACTGACCGCTGCATATCGGTCACTTCTTCAGGCCTTTCATCGATCAACAAAACAATGAGGATGACTTCCTTTTGATTATGGGCGATCGCTTTGGCAATGTGCTGCAGCATCATGGTCTTACCGGTTCGAGGTGCGGCCACAATCAGGCCGCGCTGCCCTTTGCCGATCGGAGTCAACAAGTCGACAATGCGCGTCGTGTAATCGTCCGGCTGGCATTCCAAACGTAACCGCTCGTTTGGATATAAGGGTGTGAGATTATCGAATAGAATCTTTTCCCGGGCTCTTTCGGGATCCTCATAGTTGATGGTTTCAACCTTGAGTAGAGCAAAGTAACGCTCGCCTTCTTTAGGCGGTCGGATATGTCCCGAGATAATGTCGCCCGTTCGCAAATTAAAGCGGCGAATTTGACTGGGAGAAACATAGATATCGTCCGGGCCCGGAAGATAATTATAATCCGGCGCACGAAGAAATCCGAAGCCGTCCGGCAACGTCTCCAAAACACCCTCGCCGTAAATGTGCCCGTTTTGTTCGGTTTGCGCTTGCAGGATGGCAAAAATAAGCTCCTGCTTGCGCATATTGGCGGCGCCCTCAATGTTGAAATTTTTGCCAATTAGCGCCAGATCGCCGATCTTCTTTTCCTTGAGCGCTTTTAGATTGAGACCGTTATCTTCGACGACGGTCTCCGGCTCGGCAACGCGAGTTCTACCACGAACCATACTCTATGAATCTCCTTTCAAGACCTCAAAGTAGTCCCTGTGAGTCAACACGGGGTGTGCAATTGTCAGTGAAATCCGCCAGTTAAGACGCTATCCGACCGAAAGGCACGCCACAATTGTTTCGCAGACAAAGCTGTGAACGATTAAAAACAGTTTGGCGCAGACGCATGTCAGTGCGAGAGGACGTACGTCGCAGACGAAAACCTATTTATTGAAAAACAACTCAAGTTTGAACACTTGCTGCCGCCGCGTGAATTTCTTATTCGTGTGGGGAATGACTCAAAGACTAGTTGAATTGAGATCTGCCTACCATGAATAGTATTTAAATCTCAGAAACTTGTCAACCCCCGCTAACAGAATCTTCTCGGATAGATCACTAACATTTAGATCTTCTGAGGCGGCGCAGCAGGTCGGCCAAATCTTCGGGTAACGGAGCTATAAACTGCATGGGCGCGCCGGTTCGCACGTGGTTGACGGTTAATTTTTCGGCATGAAGAGCATGCCGTGGAAACGCTTCGACCACCCAATCGTCTGAGGGCTTTTTCACCGCAATATTGAGTTTCTTACCATAGACGCGGTCTCCGACTAAAGGATGACCGGAATCGGCAAGATGAACCCTGATTTGATGCGTCCGGCCGGTATGGGGCCTAAGCCGCAAAAAACTCACCACCGGGCGCGCTCGATCTTTTGATTCGAGCGTGAAGCGTTCTTCCACCGCCCACTCGGTCAAAGCCTCCCGCGACTTATTCGAGAAATATTTGCTCGACATTCGCTTTCTGTCCGATCGGTGGCGCCCGACTGGCCGTTCGATCACTCCCTTGTCCGGAGTCACATTTCCCCAGGCTAGCGCGACGTATTCCTTCTTGACGCTTCGGTTTTTAAACTGGGTGACTAGACTTTGGTACGCGACCCTGTTCTTGGCGACAATCATGACTCCAGACGTGTCCTTATCCAGTCGGTGGACGATGCCCGGGCGCCGCGTGCCGCCAATCCCTTCAATGTCGGGACAATGATGCAACAAAGCATTGACCAACGTCCCGCTCCAATGACCCGCGGCAGGATGAACCGTCATGCCCGCGACTTTATTGACCACGATGCAATCGCCGTCCTCGTAAAGAATCTCTAACGGCAGCTCCTCAGAAGCGATCTTCGAATCGCGTGGCGGAACAAAACAAATATCTATCCAATCATTGCAGCGAATTCGCGCACTGGCTTTCGTCTTGTTGCCGTTAAGAACGATCTGGCCTTCATTGATCAATCGTTGAATTTCCGAACGGCTGAGCCCCGCGCCAAACGCCGCCACTCTGCTAAAGTGGCCGGCAAGGAACAAGTCAAGGCGCATTCCCGCCGCCGCATCATCGATCACCAGCCGCTCGGTGCGGGATTCGTTCATCTGAAAGATGAGGAACTCGCCTGGATTTCTAGATCGTGAAAAACTGTTTCCGCGCGATGCACGTCTTGACGAATCTGCGACACTAATTCGTCCACCGAGTGGAATTTACGCTCATCACGAATTCTTTTGATGAACGACAACCGCACGGATTCTCCGTAAATGTCTTCATCGAATTCCATAATGAAGCTTTCTACTGTCCTGGGACCCGCACCGAAAGTCGGATTGAGACCGACGCTGCTCACGCTGAGCAAAGCTCGCGCGCCCAAATGAAATATCGTCGCATAGATTCCGTCGGACGGCAGAACTTCGGTTCTAGCAGCGATATTCGCTGTGGGGAAACCAAGGTCGCGTCCGCGCCGGTGACCTGCGACAACGCGTCCCGAAATGAAATGATAGCGGCCCAACAGGGGTTCAACCTCGTCCACCCGGCCATTGACCACAAGCTCGCGTATGCGCGAGCTACTCACTCTCTCTCCATTCAACAGGATAGGATCAACGACCGCCACATCAAAACTCAGTTCGCGGCCCCATCGAATCAAATCATCAATACCCCCTCTCCGTCCCTGGCCGAAGCGAAGATCTTTTCCGACCCAGAGTTTTTGCGCTTTGAGGCGCTTCACCAGCATATCCTGAACGAACGCTTCTGCGCTGCGCTGCGCGAACGCGAGGTCGAAATGCTGCACGGCCACGATATCGACGCCGAGATCCTGCAGCAACTGCATCTTATCCTTATGGGTGAGGATCAGTCTTGGCGCCCGAGCTGGCGCGAGCACTCTGAGCGGATGAGGCTCGAAGGTTAGAACCACAGAAGGTACCGCCAGCCGTTTGGAATCCGAGACGGCGCCGCCGATGAGCGCACGATGTCCGAGGTGAACTCCGTCGAAATTGCCTAAAGTGACAACCGACCCGGTGAGATCCTCCCTGTGTTCATTGACGTGACGTATGATCTGCATTGCTTGGAGACCACGGATCGTGACTTATCCCACGACCGAATCAGATCCCCGGCTCAATGGTTACCCGTAATGAACTGAAATCGAACAGTCGAAGGTTGGATCGCTCGTCCAATTAAGACTCGAGGGATTTAAGTCGCTGCCGTGCTCGAGCCGCCTCGGGCGATTGCGGATACTTTTCTACCAGCTCTTGCAAGACTAGGCGCGCGTTAAGTTTTTCTCCCAGCTCCGTGAAGGCCACACCCTGCCCCAGAAGAGACGCAGGAACTTTACCCGTTTGCGGGTACCGTCGCCGCACCTCGTCGAACTCGACAATCGCGTTATTGAACTCTTTCAGCCCCAGGTAGCTTTCCCCGATCGAATATTGCGCAGCCGAGGCTAGTTTGCTTCTGGAATTTTTTTTGAGAAATTCCTTAAATCTCACAATCGCCACCCGATAATCTTTTTTCTCAAAGGCGCGCAATGCCGTTTCGTAGTCCCGGCGCACATTTTCCGATTCAGCCATCGCAAGATCGACAGGGGCATCGTTTTGGATGGATTTCGCGGCGGCCGCCTGTGCCTGGATCGACTCCCGAAGTTGCTTTAATTCTTCTTCACGGCTGCGTAACAGTTCTGCTTGAGCCTTGGCATCTTCTTCCAGCTTGGCCAATCGGTTTTCCAAATTCTTAACGCGTTGGTCGCCTTCGCGGTTTGTCTGTCCGATCTGCCGTCCCACTTGCACTTTGGTTTCGTCGATCCGTTCCCTGATGGCACTTATTTCGCGCTGCATCTGCTGGATGTTCGCGCGCGTATCGGCAAGCGTAGAACGAAATCCGTCGACGTCGGAATGCAACGTGTTCATGTCGCCGTGAAGGCGTCGTTGCTCTCTCTCGAGCACGTCGACTTGCTGAGGATTGACGCAGGCGAACAGCGAAAAACCCTCCCCTAGCACTGCGGCGACGAATAGCAATTTGCTTTTCAGGAATGCGTTACTCACGCCCGTTACCTCGTCTTAACTTGTTGGTCGGTTCTGGAGTATTACGAATCGCGCGCGGCGATTCTGCTTCCAGCAGCTTTCCGTCTGATCTTTGCAGACGGGAATCTCTTCGCCGTAACTAATCGTTGAAAGGCGTCCGGCAGCCACGCCCAAAGTGGTCAAAAATTCGCGCGCTGTCTGCGCCCTCTTGGCGCCAAGCGCCAAGTTGTATTCATTGGTGCCACGCTCGTCGCAATGGCCTTCGATCTCCACGCGGGCGTTTGGATTGGCTTTGAGCCAATCCGCGTTGCCGCGCAGAATTGTGCGCGCGTCGGCACTCAGATCATAGCGATCAAAATCATAGTAAATGTCCTTGAGCGGACTGGATGCCGGCGTAACCGGGGACTTTCCTTCCTGAAAATCCTTCAAGCTCGACGAGCCAGCGTCGGCCTCTTTCCCGCCTCCTCTTGCCCCCTCACCTGCTCGACTGTCCGCCCCCGGCGTCGGTGACGAGCTTGAGCCGGCGCCCGGTGAACCTGGTTTCGATGTGGCGCTTGGCGCGCATCCAGCCAACGCCGTCGCGGCAATGAGAATAGAGTAGCACATTATTTTAAATTGGGACTCCATCAGACCTCCTTAAACATCTGAAAACATGGCGGCTCTGAATGTCTGTCTATTAGTGGAATTGAACTCAGTCTAAGCGAGGGGACCAATGAGGTTTTGTATCATCCCCCCCGGAACCTGTCAATCTACGTTGGTTATCTCCGCTCGCTTGCATAACGTAAAGATGGTATTTGCCGGCGCGATTCGACGAAAAGGCGATGAACCTCCCATCAGGGGACCACGTCGGGTCTTCACTATCGGCGGATTCCGAAGTCAGCTTGCGCGGCTCACCGCCGTCCGCGGAAACAGTAAAGATCGCAAACCGATTACCGACACGACCCGTGTAAACGATTCGATCACCTCGCGGCGACCATTCGGGTGACGTGTTGTAGCTACCGCTGTACGTCAGGCGGCGGGACTTGCCGCTCGCCAGTTCCAAAACATAGACTTGGGGTGAACCGCCGCGATCGGAAACATAAACGATTTGTTTGCCGTCGGGCGACCATGCCGGCGAGACTTCGATGCCAGGATCCTCCGTCAATCTCCGGATCACGTTACCGATTCGATCCAGTAAATAAAGGTTGGTGTTCCCGCCAGACTCCAGCGTGGCTACGATGGACTGGCCATCGGGAGAAAATTTCCCGCCAAGATATCTGCCTCCGGCACGAGGCGTAAACTTGATCTCCTTGCCGCTGAATAGCTCGAACAGAAATAACGTCTGATTACGCTCCTTAAAGGATGAATACAAAACCGACCTGCCATCCGGGCTCCAGGCCGGTGAAAGGTTGATTGTCTTATTATCGGTAACTTGGAATTTTTCGCTGCCGTCGAGGTGCGACACATAAATCTCTTTAAACCGCCCGCCGCTGTTGGACACGTAGGCAATACGCGTATTGAAGACGCCCGGGATGCCGGTGAATTGATTGATGATCTCGTCGACAAACTTATGCGCGATGCGGCGAAAATCCCGAACTCGCCCCGTGTAGCGCTTACCAATGCGCTCTTTGCTCTGGTAAACATCAAACAGACGCAACTCCACGGTGATCTCATCGCCTTGAACCGAAAATCCGCCCTTCACTAATCCCTCGGCGCCGATGGTCGACCAATCTTTCAAATCGAAGTTTCCGAGTGTAATGCCGCTCGATTGGGCATTTTCAATATAAGCCGAACGGTCGAGTACTTTAAACCAACCGGACAGCTCAAGATCGTGGACCATCGCATCCGCAATTCCGGTCGAGAACCGGCCGGACTCTCCCGTCGCAGCACCCAAATTCTTGAGCGGCGACACGGCGATGGGAAATCGTTGCCCTCCTTGTCCCTCGATGATTCCCTTAACTTGCCCTGTTGCCGCAGGAACAAAATGAACCAGGAGAAACAAAGCAACTAAACCGATTTTAAAAGACATCATTAATCATGCCCCCAAATCTCGCGGTCGAAACGTTAGTTCCACATCGGCAAAGTCCTTGCGATAACTTTCGGGCGGCGCCGGTAGGGGACTCGATTTTTTAACTGCTCGAAGCACCGATTCGTCGTACGATGGATCGCCCGAGGGTTGCACGATTTTGAGCCCAACGATGTCACCGCTTTCCTTGACGCCGAACTGAACCACGACCTTTAAGTTACTCCGCTGCCCCACCCAAGCCCAATTTTCTTTGATCGTCGCCAGCATGCGATTCTGATAAATGACGAAATCCATGCCCTTGACGACACCGGGTCCGCCCCTACCACCCACGCCGAGGGCCGCCGCGCCGTCACCTTCCCCCGAGCCTGCGCTAAGAGCCTCTCCCTTGGACGACTTCTGCGCGCTTTCGGTTCGCGCTTTCGCTCGATCGACCGCGGACTGCAGCAACCTTTCGCGAACACTGTCGGCTGAAGCGGTCTCGCCTTTACCTTCACTTTTCGCTTCTTTTTTGGTTTCTTTGGCAGGTTCGCTCTTGACTGATTCAGTTTTGCTCTTCTCCTTCAAAGCCACTTTCTCTTCCACCACCGGCTTTTTCTCGGCGAGCTTTGTATTAACTTTTTTCTCTTCCTCCGGCTGTTCCTTCTTGGTTTCTTTCTTAGGTTCCGGAGTCGTTTTCTCGCGAGTCGGCACGGCGGTCAATTCAGTGCCCAGGTTGGCCCCGCCGATCCTTTCGCCGCCGACCAGATCAACCGTGTAAACAGGCGCTTCCTTAATGTCTAAGGGCAACATCGGCGATAGAAAAATACCGGCAATTAACATCAGATGCGTGATCAGAGAAATTACAAACCACTTTGGCAGTCGCTCCTCGGCGCCCACAGACGCAACCGAGCGTTCCCGCAAACTGATTGTAGGAGAAACCATTTTCTCCGCCACTCCGCTATCCTTCCTCCGGCCTGGTCACCATGCCAAGTCTTTCGATACCGGATTTTTTTATCTCAGCAATGGCCTGCATTACCGTGCCATAACGAACATCCTGGTCCGCGCGCAGATAAACCTGTTTGTTCGCATCGATTTTCTTTATCGCTCGGAGTTTTTCGCCCAACTGGGAGAGAGACATAACATTGTCATTGAGATAAACCTTGCCGTTCTTGGCTACCGTCACGACCAGATGCTCTTCAGTGCCGGGAATCGCGCCGGACCTCGCTTGCGGCAGGTTTACTTGCACGCCCTGCTGGATAATCGGCGCGGTGACCATAAAGATCACGAGGAGCACCAACATCACATCGACCAGCGGAGTAACGTTAATTTGCGAGATCGTACCGCTATCTCGCTGCGATGATGCGTCCATGGCCATAATGACACCTCAGTCAGCCCCAGCTATCAGGAGAAAAGGACGCTCCAGCCCATTGCTTTCGCTTCCTCACTCCCGAACTGTTCATCCAATAAGCCCGCTCCCGATGCGCCGGCCTAAGTCGATACTATTATACTATGTTATTTTATTACTTGAAGAAGTGGCGCTCGGCGATATTAAGAAATTCATGCGAGAAATTATCCATTTCGACAGCAAGCACTTTGATTTGTTGGACGAAATAGTTGTACGCCATCAGTGCAGGAATGGCCGCCGCGAGACCGACCGCCGTGGCAATCAACGCTTCGGCGATACCGGGAGCCACAGCTTGAATGCTCGACGAATGCGTCACGCTCAGCCCACGAAACGCGTCCATAATGCCCCAGACCGTGCCGAATAAACCGACGAAGGGCGCGGAGCTTGCAGTCGTTGCGAGAAACGAACAGTTATTTTCAAGTTTGGTGGTCTCCACACTGGTGGCTCGCTTCATCGCGCGCGAAACGTTATCCACGCCGCCCAGTTCGGTCGTAAGATTATCGCCAGCCGACGATTCTTTCTTAGAGCGAGAGACGCGCACCAACTCCTCGTACCCGGAACGGAAAACCTGGCCCACAGGGCTCGCCGTAAGCTCGCGGCTGGCGTCATGAATTGAGGATAGATTGCGCCGTTCCCAAAAAATCTCGATAAACCTCTCGGATTCGCGCTTCGCGCGCCGAATCTGCCGGTATTTCTGCGCGATGATTCCCCAGCTGATGACCGAAAATAGCACCAGCAAATAGAGGATCCCCTGAACGACAAGCCCGGATCCCCAAACAAGATCCAAAATGCTATGTTGTTGGGACGGCGAAAGCGCGTCCTGCGCCAGCAACTGAAGTGACGAAAAAGAGAACATCAGATATATTATGCGGGTTAATTGAAAAAGTAATACAAGCCTTGTAATTAGTCAATTGAGAATGACAATTTCGGTTAGAAACACTCGGAGACTATCTTGATGATACGGAAACTCGATGATCTGGAGCTTCACGGCAAGACGGTCTTCGTGCGCGTCGACTTCAACGTTCCGATTGATCAAGGCACGATCGTGGAGACCCATCGCATCGACAGTGCATTACCGACAATTTATTCCGCGTTGAAGCGGGCAAAAAAGATCGTGATCGCATCCCATCTCGGTCGCCCGGACGGAAAAGTCGTCTCGAAGTATAGCTTGGGTCCAGTGCGTGAATACTTGGCGGTTGCCTTGAATCAACCCGTAACTTTGGCGCCGGACTGCGTTGGCGCCGAAGTCGAGCGCATCGTCCACAATGAGATTGATCGTATCGTACTCTTGGAAAATCTCCGCTTTCATAAGGAAGAAGAGAGAAATGATCCCACCTTTTCTCATGCCTTGGCCTCTCTCGCCACTGTGTATGTCAATGATGCTTTCGGCGCCGCTCACCGTGCCCACGCCTCGATCGCGGGGATGGCTGGTTTCTTTTCGGAGAAGGCAGCGGGCCTTCTGCTGCAAAAGGAGCTCGATTATCTTTCGCCGATTCTCACGAATCCTAAAAAACCATTTTTAACGATTTTAGGAGGCGCCAAAGTAACCGATAAGATCGGCGTGATTCGAAATTTGCTACCGAAACTGGATGCGCTCTTGATCGGCGGTGGCATGGCCTACACTTTTCTCAGAGCGCAGGGCATCGAAGTCGGCAAATCGCTAGTGGAACTGGACAAAATTGACCTCGCGGCGGATCTCTTAAAGGAAGCCGCGAACCTGGGGGTGCGTATTTTACTTCCGACCGATCACATCACTGGCGATATTGAGAAGAAAAATCCCGAGACCGCAGGCAATGCCATCCCTCCAGAGCGAATGGGGTTGGACATTGGTCCAAAGACCGCTTCTTTGTTCGCGGACGAGATCGGCAAAGCGAAGATGGTGCTGTGGAACGGACCGG
>Ga0065707_10082208_pt1 | contig 19093 bp, 8 predicted proteins | sample SwiRhicommuniRL3_FD_59094 | JGI IMG/M metagenome (GOLD analysis project Ga0065707, IMG submission 59094) | Switchgrass rhizosphere bacterial communities from Rose Lake, Michigan, USA - RL3 v2 (version 2) | ecosystem: Host-associated > Plants > Roots > Rhizosphere > Soil | place: East Lansing, MI...
TTTCGCGGCAAAATGTTGGCTTCAAACTGGTTTTCTGGGGCACTTATGATAAGTTCGGCGATATTGGCTTTTCTCTGATCCGATTTCTCTATATTCAGATCATAGGCACGATAGTTGAATAGCTTTACCGACATTGATGAGGTAATATCTTTATAACTCAAGACTTTCGCGTTATCCGAAAGTGCTTTAGAGACAAATCCATTCAAAACATCGAGAACACGAACAATGCTCTGGTCCTTTTCGGATTTGAGGAACTCGGTTTCATCCCAATCTTCTTGTAAGTTTCCATGATAACAGTATGATTCTATGATTTTGATGCACAACTCTTTTGTCAATGCTTTTTCACCTTTTAGTGATTTATGAAGAAAATGCGATTCGATAAGACTCAAGGTCAGATTCACGTCTCCATTGGTGGATAATGTGTGTAGTATATGAAAGATTGTATCGTCAGTGATTGTGTTGAAAATGCTATTTTTGGAATTGATATCTTGAAGAATCGCTTCTTCGGTAGATATCGATGAATTCTTGAACCCTTTCATTATATAGTGGTCATACACTGTTTTCACGAGTTGGTAGTTATTAGCAAGAAGGCCTGTATGTAAATATCGCAACCAATTTTCTTGTGATATGATTGAGTCTGTGTTTATTCTTGTTTTAAACTCGACAATCTCCATTAACCATTTGCTCAATTTGTCACAATCGTTCGTTTCAGCTAGCTTGTCACAAAACGCAATAATTGGAACTTTCTTTAAGATGTATCTGTATTGACTGGGATTGTCCCGAAAGAGTTCAACCATGTACTGTAAGTATTCACCTGCCTCTATCAACTGATCGGTATTTAGTAAAATCTGGAAGTAGGTTGAATGGAATTCCATTTCAAGCTCAACATCTTCTAAACTACTTAAATGATGTTGCCAAACCATGTTTAATGTCATAAGATCAATAAAGTGATTGCTTCTTTGAAGCATCCCAAATATAACTCTGGCTATTTGAGCCAATTCACTGGGGAGCAAAGGCTGTACCAAATTAACTTCATTCTTGTAGTTTTCCAATAGGCAGTGGAAATATGCTAGAACCACATCTAGCGAAGGATTCAACGCTTTTGAAGCTTCTCCTTGAATAAGTAGTGTGTATGTATGGCTGGAAAGGGTAAGACCCAATTTTGTACACCAAAAGTAGAACTTTTCAAGTTTGACATAGTTTCTAGTATATATATACTGCTTTATTTGGGTTTCTCGTTTATCAGGCGTATCAAAGTTATCTTTGATGTATTTACCAACATCTGAATTGGTTTGGGATAATAACTGATTCAACTTGTTGGCCATGCTGTGGGGTATGGTGGTTTTAGAGGATGATTGTCGTATATGTGAGTATATACCAGAACACTGTAGGAATCCAGTCATATACTGAACCCTACATCCCCTAGTTAATTGGGGGATCAACCGTAACATCTAGTTCTCATGTAGTCACAAAAGTCATCTCAATAATTGATTGAAAAATAGTTTTGATAATCTGGAGTCGCTTCAACTCTATAGTTGCGACATAACATACCAACTATGTACGGTAAATTCATACAGAAGAGGTTTCTTGCAACTTCGGCTGAAAGCACTGCCAGACAGCAACAGTTTAATGTCTTCGATAGGTATGCTAAGCGGATCCAGAGAGCAAGAACTCCAGCTTTGAATCCAGAATTATCCAAAAAGAAGGAATATTTAAGGGACGAGGTGGCCCTAAAGACCATTGAGAGATTGGCGTTTATTACCAGAGACTTCACACGGGTGTTGGATTTCGGATCCCATCTGGGTAATCTATTAAAGAATTTATGTAACGAAACACCGCCACCACCAGGAGCAGACCATGCTGATATGGAGATGACGAAACAACTAAATAATGACAAGAAGCAGATCATGTCCAAGATACAGGAGTTGGTAATGTTGGATTCTAGTAAGGAGCTATTACTCAGAGATTCCAAGGACTCTATCAATGATAAGTTTCCTGGGACAGTTATTCGCAATGTTGGTGATGAAGAAGCATTTGATCATGAATGCTTGAGAGATTCGGACCAATACGACGCTGTAATTTCCAACTTGTCTTTGCACTGGATAAATGATTTGCCGCAAACCTTGGCCAATATCAATAGAGTCTTGAAACCAGATGGTTTATTCATGGGCACAATCTTTGGTGGTGACACCTTATATGAGTTGAGAACATCCTTGCAACTCGCTGAATTGGAAAGAATGGGCGGAATGTCACCAAGAGTGTCTCCATTAGTTCATTTGAACGATATTGGAACTTTATTGAATAGAGCAGGTTTCAGTATGTTAACAATCGATGCTGAGGATATTGTCGTGGGAGGGTTCCCAGACATAGTAGCATTGTGCGAAGATTTACAAGCCATGGGAGAGCAAAACGCAGTATTATCTCGCTCAAATTATTTACCAAGAGATGTATTATTGGCTGCAAATGAGATTTACAAAACATTACATGGAGAAATGGATGACAAGGAGAATTTGACATTGCCAGCGACATTCAACGTTATCTTCATGATTGGATGGAAAAAGAGTGAAAAACAACCTCAGCCATTAGCAAGAGGTTCGGGTACTGTCAATTTGAAAGATGTGTTGTAAGCCAAAGGAACATAAATTAACGGGAATATATTCAGAGAAGTGAAAATTAAGAGAAGTGAAGGAGAAAAATAGTAGGTTAATCCAAGATGGGTATGAGAGAATCTTCAGATCAACCAACTGACTCTTGTTAAGACTTGAAACTAACTCACTTCCCTGAAAAATGAAGAAATGATCTGCAAAACCTTTTGATGGCTCGCTTGATTTTATGAGGTAGCTTGTGTTCTTTGGTATACCGAGCTTCCAATTCTTCCAAGGCATTGTTGGCAGTCTCAACGTCACCAAGTTGGTCTACTAGCATAGTCTTAAATTCTTGTATAAAAGTGTTATTTGTTTCGTTTTCAATGGGTTCTTTGGTAGACACTTCTCGACTAATATTAGGAGTAGAGTCCTCGGAGGAATTGTTTAGGATTCGAACACTAGTTTCTTTTGCAGTTATCAGTTTTGCTCTAAAAATTCGTATTCTTATAGGTTGTTTGTGATCGTTTCTAACTAATATGGGGTATTCAACTGATTTAGTGCATATTATTGGAGGTGTCATTACTGTGATACTCATTTTATAATGTTCTTAGACAAGTGATCCAATTAGACTATTCATTTGTGTTTTATACTAGCCATTGCCAGAGTACTTTTTATGTCTGCTCTGCCTATATAACAACAACATTTTCGTTGTTCATAACATAACGAATGATTCTACGTGAAGAAATACTAAAACCATTCCTAATCTGAAGCAAAACATCGCAAGCTCTAGTAAACAGTATAAAACAGTTGTGTCGCTTGCCATGGATAAGTTTCGGAGTCGTTTTAATTGAGAACAGAGTGAAAAATTCCTCTACAACGAACTGTGCCAATACAAGTTGCTATATAGAGTGATAGATACTATTCTATTAGTCAATATAAGTCTCCTTTGACATCTCATCATTTATAATTATATTGGTACCTATTGGAAGTGTCTCTCGTTGTAGTCTTATCAGAGACTCCCCCATTAAGAGCGAACTTTCCACCCCTTCTCCGAAATTCCGAGGAAGTATCTCTCTATTAACATTTTATGTTTCAAACGCTTGCTTAACTCTTGCATAGTCTTGTTTAACTCTCAGTTTCGATCTCTTGCACAAGCATCTGATAATTACGCAATCTCAATCATGGGGTGACTTCCTCGGCAGTACCCGATTTTGTCGTGCCCCACATAAAATGATAAATCAGTTTCTGGAGTCGAATACGATATCAAACCAAACTGTTCTTTATACGCTACGTCGAATAGTTTGAACTAACGTAAGAAGTTCAAGTTGGTATCTGAATATTGGAACTTGAAACAAGAGTATCTTTTTAACAAAGTCGAACGATCTCTAGATATTTATTCGGTGTCCTTTTAAGTGGCGATAAGGGTTGATTTAGCAGTTTAAAAAATGGCTAGATATAGATCAGGAAAAGCTATGTCAACGTCTGTTTCCAAGCAGCAGCTAGTATTGCCAACTTACGAATTGGACTCAAATTTGGTACTTCTTCCTGGAATAGTTTACAACGTCACTTTCTCCAGATTCAAGGCTGCAGCTTTGCTATACAGGTTTAAGAAGCAAGTATCTCATATTTCAATCATCAAGAATTTACTTAATGAGTACGATTTCAATAATCTGGACTCTGATGATTCGAAATTAAGCGATGATGAAATTGCCCATAACCCAACTATCATTTCGAATGATGCAGTAGATGGTATTGAACAGTTCTTTAAATATGAAAATGGGACTAAAGAAAGTACTGGAAGCGACATCAAGGCCTCGGAATTTGATTGGTTGACCTTGGCTATCAAGCCTAACCTCAGCAAGATTAAGGAGCCTTCCAATAGTCCAGTGGATTTTGATCAATACAACAATGTTTTGACAATTATTCGTGTCGTTGGAATGATAGATGATACTACCAATATCAAATTGACACTCCAAGCTCTTACAAGAGGTGTTGTAGTGCCTAAAAAGAATATGAAAATTAATGAAAAACTAGTTGAGGTTGATTGGAACATAGATGTGGATGACTTGAGAGGAAATTACAAAGCCTTGAGAGAAAACAGTTCAGCGTTGTTTAGCAAAATCGATGAATTCATTGTGGAATACCGCCAGGCATTAAGCAATAACTCAGCGAATTCAAATGCTTCGGTAAATAAGCAGAAATCTTCGAAGAAGACTGGTGATAACTCGGGGGACTTGTTGACTCTCAACCCGCTTGCAAACGCCTTGTACTTGCAATTAGCAGGCTCGAAAGACTTTACGAAAGCATTTAACAGTTTACAAAAGCTTTATAGTCAAACATCCTCCAATGACTCAAAGTATAAGATCGATAGCAAATACTTTTTGAGGTTACTCGACTTGACATGCGGTATTTTGCCATTTCCAAATCATGAAAAGTTGAAATTGTTGAGTAAGTTTGAAGTTGGAGAACGAAATCAAGAAATTAACACTATGATTGTTCAGCTTATCACCATCTTCGATAGTTTGAAACAAAACAATTCTTTTGTTAACCACTGGTTTTATAACGAAGCTTCAAATATCCAAAAGGCTAATGTTGTCGCAAACCAATTGAAATCGATCAGATTGGTATTAGAGGGAATGGCTAACAATAAAGCAAACACTAACAAGCCTATTAGAAATATCGGTGCAAGCTCCAATAGTAAGGCATTAACTCGTCGCAAGCAACCTTCCAAAGAATCCAGCGATGAAGTGTATGATGAGGATGACGATGATGATGAAGATGATGATTTAAAACAAATCACAAACTTCATCAAGAATAAATTACCACGCATTTCAACATTGTCGCCTGATACAAAAAGACTTCTCGTAAAGGATTACAAGAGAATTGAATCATCTAATCAGCCAGGAGGAAGTGGTAATTCTGATTTCCATGTTATTAGGAACTACCTTGAAATCGTTATGGACATTCCTTGGGATAATTATATCACGAAATTCAAATCTAACAGAGAAATTGACTTGAAACTGGCAAAGGAGCAATTGGATAAGGATCACTACGGCTTGGAACACGTAAAGAGAAGACTTATTCAATATTTGGTTGTTTTGAAATTGTTGGGAATCAATGCTGAAAAGCAAATTGCTCTTGCACAAGAAAATGAGATTAATGCTAATGGTGATGCTTCAAATAATCAAAAGTTCAAGAACAAGCAAATTGATTCATCGATTGTAATCGCAAATAATGATGAGACTTCGCATGTTCGCAGACAAGCGCAAAAGAAGGTCAAGACTACAATTGATGAAAGCAACTTGCAAAACCAATCGATAGAATCGATTCAAATTTCAAAAAACAACAAGTCCCCTATTATCATGTTGGCTGGGCCACCTGGTACAGGTAAAACTTCGTTGGCAAAATCCATTGCACAATCTTTGGGTAGAAAATTCCAAAGAATCTCTTTAGGGGGTGTCAAAGATGAAAGTGAAATTAGAGGACACAGAAGAACTTATGTTGGAGCCATGCCCGGTTTGATTGTGCAATCATTAAGAAAATCAGGCTCAATGAATCCTGTGATTTTGTTGGACGAAATCGACAAGGTGGTCGGTGGAAGCTCTAGTGGCAATAAGTTCAACGGGGATCCTTCTGCCGCATTATTGGAAGTCTTGGATCCAGAACAAAATTCTTCTTTTATAGATCATTACTTGGGTTTCCCAATTGATTTGTCTCAAGTTATTTTTATTTGTACCGCCAATGAGCCTCACAATTTGACCAGACCATTGTTGGATCGTTTGGAAATGATTGAAGTCAGTGCTTATGATTACAAGGAAAAATTGGTGATTGGTAAAAAGTACTTATTACCAAGACAAATAAAGAGAAATGGATTTCCAGTTGCTGATGACTTTGACAATTTTATAAGCATTGATGAACATGTTATGAAGAAACTCATTGTGGATTACACTAGGGAGGCAGGAGTTAGAAACTTTGAAAGAAAGTTGGGTACGATTTGTCGTTTCAAGGCTGTGGAATATTGTGAGTCCTTAGTTCCAGATTCGTTAAAGCACTTCAACCCTATAATTGATGAAACTGACTTGCCAAATTACTTGGGGGTGCCATACAGTTCTGGAGATTTGAGCTCTAGTGAAGTCACCATCACCAATAGTTCAAGAGTCGGTATTGTGAATGGATTATCTTATAACTCGGATGGTTCAGGATCTGTGTTGGTGTTTGAAAGTATTGGCTTCGATAAACGTATTGGTAACCCTAACAGCACCAACGCCGGCTGCACTTTGAATATGACGGGTAGATTGGGAGAAGTTTTGATGGAAAGTGCCAAAATAGGATTGATTTTTATCAAATCATTAATTTACAAAAACTTGCTCAGTACCAAGGAGAAGGACGAGAAGTGTTTGATTGACAAATTCAGCAACTTGGAGATCAATATGCATGTCCCAATGGGTTCCATCTCAAAGGATGGACCATCTGCTGGTATCACTATGGCATTGCTGTTCTTGTCTTTGATTTTGGATAAGCCGGTTCCTCATGATATTGCCATGACGGGAGAAATCACCTTGCGTGGGTTGGTCTTGCCAATCGGAGGAATCAAGGAAAAGTTGATGGGTGCGCACTTGAATGGAAATATAAGAAGAATGATTGTTCCTCGTGAAAATAGAAGGGACTTGATTGATGAATATAGCAGGAGTATTGAGGAAGCAGGCTCTGTCACTGACTCTGGTTTGATCAATGAATTGTTGAAGGATAATGAAGATTCCGACTTCAAAATGTCGCAAGTCGAAGACTTTTACATGGCCAAGTATGGTATCCAGCTTTTCTATGCCCGGGAATTCTACGATGTCATGAAGATTGTCTGGGGCGACGAAGAGTTATCATTCAAAGGAGATACCAGGCGAATGCTCGAATACCATTTGTAACTGCTATAAGTTCTGATACAATGCTGGTTCTCCACGTATTATTCTTATTAACGAACCTTGTTACATTTAAAGTATATTACTTATTTATTTATTTAATGAACACTTTGCTCAATAGTGTATTATACACGTCTTTTCTTACCAAAAGCTTGACTGTTACCTTCATTAGATCCCAAGGATCTCTTTTTACCTTCTTTAGCAAAGAATTCCTTCTTTCTTTCCTTTTCCTTTTCTTTTCTGAATTCTGCCTTCTTCGTTATTTCCTTCAATCTGTCCTTGAACTTCTCTTCCTTCTTTGACTTTCTCTTGGAATCCTTTGCCTTCTTGACGGTGGTGATCTTTTGGATCAAGTCTCTGGCTTTCTTTTCGTCACCATCCACTACCACTGCTCTCTTGGCCAAGTAAGTCTTCTTACTTTGAGGTTTCATCTCGTGGATTTGAGACTTGAATGGAAGTGCTGCTTTGACGGATTTTGGTACTCTGAGTGGGTTGAATCTTCTTTCGGCTCTTTCAATCTTCTTGTAGGCACTATCGGGGATCATAGGAGTGGCAATCGCTTGCTCGGCTCTGACTTGACCGGTCAATCTCATTCCCTTCCATTCAGTCTGTTGTCCCGTTAACAAAGAAGTCACGGGGTTGTAAAACTTCTTCACTTGGACGGGATACCATGTCTTCAAGAAAACGGTGTCGGACATCAAGATCTTATCCTCAAAGGTGGCTCTAAAGTGGCCCTCTGGTTTGGATAATGCTCTTTTGATTTCACCTCTGATCCCAGACACAGATCTGATCGATGCACCTTCAAACTTGGCTACTTCCAACGAATTCGAAAACATATCTTTGATAAATGCTGTGTTACGGAAAATCTTGTAAGGATGGCCCACCAATTTCAATTTCTTGACAATCTCAACTGACGAGTTCAAGTCTTCGACTATACCTGTAGCAGCGACTCTGAAGGATCCGGTAGTAGACTTGTTGTCCACGATATTGAATCCCACGAAAGTCGTGTTTGGAGCTACCAACGGACCGTAGAAGGAAGCAAAACAGTATGCATGTTCGGGAGTATATTTCAACATTCTGTTTCTAGTTCTAGAATCGGAGGTTGTATAGATTGGCAAGGTTTGGAATCTTCTCCAACCCAAAGACAAAATTAACGGATCTTGAGACTTCAAGATCTTCTTGTGCCAACGATGTCTTCTGATTCTGACATTCATGATTCCGAATCTCGATTCGGTTGACAACAATCCTCCTAAAACTATAGGATAGCGAGGATCCAAGTTGTCGATAAGTTCACAAGGAATCTTGTCGAAAACAATCTTGACGTATGAACCGGCCTTGTAACCTTCGATTTTGATTCTGGTTGCAGGGTCCATTTCCTCGAATTCCACCCTGTTGATTTCCAATTGTTTGGCCATTTTGTTCTTTTGGAATTCGTACCAAGTGTCTGCTTCTGTGTCACCTTCTGGATCGTCAGCACCAAATTCACGATCTTCTTCTTCTTCGAATTGCATTTTCAATTTAGCTTTTTTGGCAGCGTTGATCTTTCTCTTTTCTTCAACAGTCAAGTTTTCGTCTTCTTCGGATTCTGGAATTTCTTCTTTTTGTTCTTCGCCTTCAAAGTCTGCAAAGTCATCGCCATCTGATTCAGAGTCATCTGAGTCGTCCTTTGTAGGTTGTTGGGTTCCTTGCTCGTTTTGTTCTTCTTCTAAATCTTCAAAGTCACCATATACTTCTTCCTCGTTGTCTTCGCCATTTTCGTTGGCTTTTTCAGGATCATCAGACATCTTCGGTGCAACCAAGAACCTAGACTTCAACTGCTTGTATCCATTTTCGTACTCTTCATCGCTGTTGTCCATATTAGCATCAAATTTAGCTCTAAGAACTTCAACTGAAGGGTATGTTGGAGCAAACTGGTCCAAGTCTTGACTGGATTCCTTAGTTTCCTTCTTCTTGAAGAAATTTTCTTCGTCATCTTCAATATCTTCTTCTTGATCTTCGTTTTTGTTTCTCCATCTCTTGATGACGTCGGCGGGCTCAATATTGTTCAAATACAAGAGTTTATTTATATCCCACCTTCTTTGAGCAGATCCTTGCAATCTTGCAGCGGCTGCTTTGTAGCCATCTTCGTCTGAAGACAAAGATGAGTCTTCAACAAATTCTAATTCATCTTCCCTGTACTTTTTGGAGTTGTTCTTGAAATCGATTTCAACCAATTTTGGTTCGTCATCGTCTGATCCAAACTGATTTTCTTCGCCTTCATCGTCAGAAAGTTCGTTGTCGAATTCATCGTCATCTTTAATGGCCTTTCCGTATATACGAGGGTTTCTTAATGCTCTTCTCCCAGTATTCACAGGTTCTTCTTCTTCTTCTTCATCTTCCAAATCAGACAACAATCCACGTTCATCTTCGCTTGAATCATTTTCGTTGGTTTTATTCAACTCTTTTGAAGAGGAAAACAATTTCAAACCTGGTCCATCTTCGAATCTCTCGGTCATGGTCATTTGGGCATCTTGCAAGTCAGTAACGAACTTTTCACCCTCGCCCATTTCTTCACCAGGCACAAAACTTTCTTTAGCACCCATGTCGATATAAACTGCGTCCTTGTCTACAAGGACCCCACCAACGTCAGACATTGGAGCATAAATGATCTTTTGTCTGTCTTCTAATCTCTTACGTCTTTTGACGGTTTTGGCCACAGTACCTCCAGCTTCGGCAGCAGCCTTAGCTTTCTCTCTTTCTATATCGTCGAGCTTTTGTTCAAAGTAAGGAGTCGGACAAGGATCAGGTAATTTTTCTATGGAGTGAACGGTGTGGTCACCGACACCTGCAATATGCATATGTGCATCTTTAGAGGGTAATGGAGTACCATGCAAATAACCGTAGATGGCCACTTTTCTATCACACTTTGGATTTTCTGCTATATCTTGTGGATGAGTCAAATCGGTGATTCTGTCTGCTAAAAGATATGGATGTTCGTTTCTCCATTTCAAAGGTCTAAACTTCATTACCGAAATAAATCTGCTCAAATTCAAAATTTCTCTGTCTGGATAACGACCATTAATGACCCCTGATAAATAAAATAATTTGGCACCTTGGTAAACTTCTGTCCAGAATCTATGCTTCAATCTTTTCTTTGATGTTCTTAAGGTAGACTGGGATTTGAAAAGATCCAAATGTGTGGACACTCCTAATACTCTGGGCATACCGTGATGTTGGGCAATGTTTAAGAATTCCATGGTTTCCATTTCCAACCCGTAGTTACCATCAATCAATAATAACACCAAGTCAGCGATTTTGGCAGCATCGATCATGGAATTCAAATCATTTCCAACCTCAATAAATGTCAATCTTCTTCTTTTACCACTGACAACGGTAATAGGTCCTTTCACTTCTGTCAAACTGGTTTTGGCCAATCTTCTTATCAATGATTTGATCAAGGTGGTTTTACCGGTACCTGGAGGTCCAACTACAGCCACAATAACTGGTGGAGGATCATCGTCTGGGGTTCTATCCATCATAGGAACATGCAATTTCTTCTCATTTACGTCGTGGGTTCTTCTCGCCATCCTTTCCAACTTCCTGGGAGCGTTTACGGCAAATGCCTTTACATTCTGCCCATTTTGATGCAACTTCTTTTTGGCTACAACCCTAGTAGACCCACTTCGATGAGACTTGTTAGTCTGTTGATTATCCATCTTTCACTCTCTCTATTAATGAACTCTCTGTGCAACAACTGACTACTAACAAGAGATGGAGAACTGTATTGAATTTTTCAGAGCTCATCCCAAAAAAATAAATCCGAGGGTAGCAAAACTACTTCCGGGTATGCACCTATTTCGAGGTGCTCGGAATGGCTGCTAAAATTGTAGAACCCAGCGCCCAAAATAAACGCCCTCAAACAACTCAAGATGCTCTTGTTTATCTTACTATTTTTATGTAATGCGTCTCGTATGGTCGAGTCGACGTGGTATTCAAAAGTAACAAAAGTGTGTGATCCCAGCGAATCAAATTTTATCTCCTTTACTGGGTTCAAGATCAGCCGAATCTACAAGTTGACTGGGCTCCTTAAGCCCCAAAATATGTGTTTCTTATCATTTTCCCATTGCAATCATGGCAAAATAGATTATAGCATAGTAGAGAGGACAGCCAGTAGTTCTGATATTGATTGGAATACTCTGTTCTGTGTTTTGAAACCATATGGAGATTTTGGCGTAAAAAAAACTGAAAGTGAAGGAATGAAGGAAGATGCCACGCTAGCCCAAAAGATCTCCTCGGCTCAAAATGGTATCAAGGAATTGTTAAGAAATGCCGTTGATAAAGGTGCAGAGATATTGTCCGATGGAACTTACTTTGAATACACTGGTAAACGGAAAACTAAACATCTCGAAGATGTGACAAAATCAGATCCTCAGGCGTCTTTGGAGTGGGAATCTCGAAATTTAAAGTGCTTCAAGATGGCCCGTCGCAAAAAGTATGCAAAGCGAAGTGTGTCCTTTTATATGCCCCTAACTTTTGTAGGGGGGTTGTTTGAATGTCATCTTTCAGATTCTCAAAGAAGAGAATTCTTTAAAAAGTTCGCTATTGGAGATTTTGTTAAGCCGTTTAAATTCGATTGTGACAAAGCGCTAGCTGTGCCTATCCTGCCACTAATTGCAGATGATAGTACAAAGAACTGGTTCCAAACTGGAGTAGAGGGCTTTCATCCTTTCATTATACACACAATACCTTACCTATCTACAGCTGGGCCGCTAAATCTTCGATTTTCAAGTAGTGATACTCCTGATATGTTTCGCGATACGTGGGCTTCGAAAATCGATGTCAATGAAGATTATTCGTATACTGAAATTGATTTACATTTGATCTCACAAGCTGCGGCGTTGACTACAGATTATTTGAATAAAATTATCGCACCCTTAGATTTAGACCCCATATTGAAAGCTCTCCACTTCGAAACTCCCAAACATGACCCACTGGAGAGTCCCGTACGGGAATTCGATACGCTCAGTATTGATCAGAGGATCTACATGCTCCTTTCCAGACTCCATGCTTCAATTAGTCGAAAGCATCTACTGAAAATTCAACATATATGGGACAACAACATTGATTGAAAATGATCTGTTAGAATGAAGAAAAACGTATACGAAAGTACAGAATTGAAAAGAAACGACAACAAGAATTGGAAGGTTTAGCAGTGCGTACTGAAACCCGTTATAGTTTTGAGTAGTTTGCAGGGAAATGAAGGAATCGTAACCAAATAAATTAAACCCGTTACAAGACTCCTTGGGCATTTACCGGACCATTATGGATTGAGTTCGTCGATATGGCTGAATTTTCTCTATTGTGTCCTGATAAGCCTTGATTTGCGTTACCAGTTATTGGGGATAATTCGTCAGTATCTTGATAAGGAATTGTGTCGCTAATTCTGGTGATCTTGCCTGATTTAGCTGGTGATACTTTGTTGGAAGATAAATCGACAGCGTCTTCAACATTATGTTTTGATCTTATCGAAAACCCTCTAGTTAAATTTTTCAACTTTGCGCCCAAACTCTGGCTATTGTTTTCTCCTGGAATGCTAGAACTATCGTTATCGCCAATGGAAGAGGTTTCGTCAACAAATTTCTCTTGTTGTCTAATGTTCGGCGTCAAGTGATCGTTCATGCTATTGGATCCGCTTGCAGAGTTCTCATTACTAGACAATTTGTTCAAGTCATACATTTGAGATTCCCAGTTGGTGGAGTGGTCCTGGGCAGCAATACCCAAAGCTGCCAATTCATTGTTGCTTTGAATTTCTTTTCCTTCGACATTATACTGTGGATATTTGATGGAGCTCTTTCTTTGGAAAGATGATCTATCATCCTTGGCTGGGGCAAATCTTGCATCTGGGTTCTTTGAAACAAGAGACATAACGATGAAAACAATGATTAAGATCAACAAAATTAACGAGAATGCAGCATTGAGCACAAAGAATACCCAACCCATAATGGATCCCACGGATGCAGTTTGGCCGAATAAGTCTGAGAAAAAGAGAAATAAGAACGAGTTAATGGTGGTGACAATAGCAATCATGTAGTTCACAACATTGGTTGATTTGTTCAAGTAAGGGGCATGGAAAATCAAGAAAATGGTGTAGGCCAAATCGGCCACAAAGAGAACAACAACAGATGTTTTACCTGAACCTTGACATAATCCAATAAAGATGGACTTGAGAAGATTGTAACCAACCAAGACAATACCAAACCAGTATTTGTTGGCTTGGAACATCGTGTAGCAAAAACCGTACTTGTTCAAGATATTGCTATCACCATAAAGAAGAGCTGCAGGGTTGTTGAATTTTGAAATGGATAATCTTGCGAAATGCACAGTTTTGTAGAAAGACCATCCAATGACAGACAAAGGAAGAATGAGGAACAAGACTGCCAACACTATGACAGCAGGAGAATCTTGCTGAACAAATTCCCAAAGTGACAAAATGATCAACTGAGTGCATCCAATATAGATATATCTAAGGACACTTCCTTTCAATATGATTTTGAATGAGTTTCTGAAACTCTGGAATTTCGACGAGCTTATCTTATTAAATCTAATGAGTAATTCAATCACTGATTTGAGTAAGACAAGGAGAACAACAAGGATGTAACCAATGATGATGAAAAATGTAAATCCAGTAACAACAATGGATGTAGGCTCGATCTTAGAGTTGAAACCGATTCTTTTAATACCTCTCAAAATACTCAAACTTGCATTGGAACTCAAGCCAAAGTCAATAGCACGTTTATGAAGGCCATCCAAATATTTCAAAGCTCTTTGTACTAATATCTGCTTGGTTGTACCGGTGAAGTAAAGGGTTGGAGTTCCACCTGTCAGCTGGATGTACCATCTGAATATATCTTGCATGAATTGGACTCTAATAAGCCCCATTGACCAGGCTAAGTTCTCTGACCATGCACTTGCGATAGGAGGCACTCTCTCTACCAGCTGCATGCACACAACCACCACACTTTGGAAGTAAAGGAAAAGAGACACGGAATTGGCGGAAATATGAGATGCGGCGTTGGAGTTACCGAAAGTCGATAATATGGCAGCGATCAAAAGCCCGAGGCCTGCAATCACAGCAGTGGCCCATTTAGCACCAGTCTGACTAACAGTCTTCCCGTTCGAAAAGGCAGATTGAAGACATGACAATTGCTCGCCGGAATTTGAGTCTCTGACAATAACCCTGACTACGGCATCGATATCAGGCACAAGGTATGCGATTCCGGGAATTTCCTTAACATAACTTTCGCTGATGTATTCAACAGATTCGACTTGCATGGACCCTGGGAAAACAGGACAAAATTGTTTCCATCCCAAAGTACACATGTTGACGGTCTTACGGATAATCACAAATCCATAGGCAAACACTTGGATGTCCGCCACGACATTTCCACTGATTTCCGTGGTCAAATCCAAGGAATATTTCAAGGATCTATCATCGGGGTTAAAAGTAACATTGAAATAACTGGGAGAAATCTGAGAGTTATCCATACATGTAACCAAAGAAGTTGCCAGAAGCGATCTTCTGGCCCAGGTTGGTCTAACAAGGCAGATAAATGCCACCAACTGGAAAATTCGATTTATCACCAACATTTTATCCCTGATTATTTATTGGAACAAACTATTCAGCTTGAGGAGTACCTTATTGTAAGGTTGAAGCGAACGGACAGGCAGATATCAAACAACGACCGTAGATATGAAAAATACTACGTATTGAAGACTCTGTTATAAAAATAGTACTAAACTCACTACGACCAAGTGTTGTGGTTGATTTAGAGAAACTAAAATTTTTTTGATCCTACCCGGTGGTGCCCTCGGATTTGGCCAAGCACTGCGCGTGTCAGGTAATGTCCCCTCGGAAAGTGATGAGATATATTTCTCAGCCACTCTACAGTACAAGCCTGGTCAAACCAGTGACTTACTTCTATAATATGACTACGTTGCTATTACTATTTTCTCATCAACATGTTCGTCACCAGCAGTGCGATTTGAATGACTAAGTCTCGTTTCGCTTTGTTACTCCTTACGTCAGTATTTCCGGTGAGGACTATTCGTGTACTACCAGATGTTCACGGCATTGCTTTTTATAGATCGTAGAATCAACAAACAAGATGTTGTCGGACGAGAAGTCACAACAACCACACGTAGTTCATCGTACCTTTTCTTGCCCCATCTGTGTGGTTTATCTTGATAATCTTGGCCGCGCCTCCGCTCAATTCTGAATTGCGCGTTTCGATTCCTTCGCCTTGTTGATGCAGGTGAAGATCCGGGTACCGTGACACACACTGGGGAGATGAATCCTGTTGTATCTATTGTTGTTATATCCTCTCGTAGGCGTGTTTATATAGACTAGTTTTAAATTATGAAGTTTGTTCTCTTTTATGGAGTGGCCCCGCGTTATGCTAAAGAAGAATTGAAGAATTAAAGAATTGTAGAGCTGCGAATGTTTGGGACTCCCGGTGAAAATAGGTGCAAGTGATTCGTGTTTTGAGCTATAGTTGATTTTTGTGAGCTCTTTTAGTTGTTAGTATGTTCAAACCTTGTCTGACTAGTTGTGGTTGTCTTCAAGGTAATTATCCGGTCATATATCCATTGGTTTAGTATTTCTGTATTTCCATCAATAAATACTGCATTTTACTAGATCATTTAAACTAGTCATATTCGCAATACCTTTCCAATCACTGCCAGTTAGAAGCATATATAACCCCTATCTATACTACTTTATAATCTACTCTAACGGGATAGACTTACCTTCTCTATTACGTGCACCTACCGATTTCTCGGTATACGAAAAGAACTACAAGACACAAACGACATAGATCAAAATATGATATTGATCCACTAGACGACGGGATCGAACTTATAAATACAAACTAAAGATTTTCTGTATCTGGTGATATCATTAGATGACTACGTACACAAAAGATGTGGAAGGCCTTCCTTTGAAACCACCGCAAGAAACTTTTGTGGATGACCCTGACTCGGTTGATGAAATCCATATTGATGAACTAGTATTTGATATTCGCCACGGATTGAAGGACGTCAACAAACTTCACATATACCATGCCCTTGTGATTCTTTCTCAAACTCTCAACGATATTATACGGCTACAACTGGAACCAAAACTCTTTCTCCAATTTAGACAGCAACAATTAGCAAAGTATGGAATTACTATTGAGCCTAACGACGATGAGATGTCAGCGAATTCTTCGAGTGAACTCGTCAATCCTCCTATCCAAGTGTCTCCGTCTCCTGTTCGAGTGTCTCCGTCTCCTCCTCCTCATGAACCACCCATGAAAATTCCTCGACGCAACAATTCTGCAACTCCACCACTTTCACCTCCTATCAATTTTTCGTCAAGAAGTGAGTCTTTTAGTTCCGATTCTTTCACATTCAAGCAATCGACTCCAGACTCTCTCGATATAAACTACCTGATGGATGAGAACTATGGGATGGATAATGTTGAACGAGAAAACCCTCCATATATCACCATCGAAACGTTGCTCAAAGAGACCTCTCTTGATCCAGTACTATCAGCCATCTCCACAGACTCGCGAGATTCGTTTACTAGTGAATACCATTTGAATACCAAAGGCATCCGCAAACACCAAAACAAGCACCTTATCAAATCGTTCAATCTCCTCAAGAAACCACCGTTGTCTGTGCTTGAGTTCCTTATGCGGATCAAAACCTACTCCAGCTCCATTTCGATTTCTTCCTATATTCACTCCGCCACCGTCATGTTCAAACTCTGTATCTTGTTGGATATCATTCCGTTGACTCAGATGAATGTGTACCGATTTTTATTAGCATCCATTAGATGTTCAACCAAGGCATTGGAAGACGTTTACCAGAAGCAACGTGCGTTTGCAACCGTAGGAGGTGTAAACACTCGTGAACTATTCAAAATCGAATTGGGCTTCTTGTACTTGTGCAACTTCAAGTTAAGCTGCAGTGAGTACCTCCTCAATAATTATTTGAAGACCCAATTTGTCGAGTTAAGTGAATTTTGCAAACTCCATTTTGATAATGATCCCTCACCAAACCAATTGTCCACCTGATGACAATTCCACATTATCTTTACCTATTCTTTTCACCAGAACTATTATGATTGATGTTAGATTTTTATACAAATGCATATTTTTATAGTATAACCGATTAGATCTACCGATTAGATCTAAAAAATAAGAGCTCCTTGTTTCTTCTAGCATAAAGACTTTGCAGCTCTGATTAACACACTCTTTTCTAGATGCAAAAAATTATGCAGCTTGTGTGGATCGAACACACGACCTTCAGATTAACTGTGACCGAATCTCTTCAGTCTGACGCTCTCCCAACTGAGCTAAAGCTGCAACAGAACCCACGGCGAGAGTCGAACTCGCAATCTTTTGATTAGAAGTCAAACGCGTTAACCATTACGCTACGCAGGCGCTCTTGTTGTTCTTATTGAATAGTAATTTGTAGATAGATGAATTCAATTTGATTTATACTATTACATTTTGTCTCATACTATTGCTCCTTATAATTAAAGATCTGAACTGACCTTATTTGCTCTCTCTCTGGAACTACATGTGGATTGACTGTTGACCCAGACTAAAATTTTCAAGCTTTATCAATAGTGACAGATTCTCTGACATAAAGTTCTTTACGCCAACTTAAATTCGGATATTCTCGCTCCCACATCCCTACTACCCAACCAAGCTCCTATAGTTACCTCTTAGCTATCTATATATTTATCTATCTATCTATCTGTCTATCTCTTTATCTATACTCTTTTATCTCTGTATCTCTTATCTCCATTCCTATCAATCACTCTACAGATATCTGTTTGCACCACCATTGGTAGATCTACTTCTGATTGTCACGTATCTATCAACGCCCCTTATCTACCGATCATTCACATTCATAATAGAAGTTTTTGGATCAGGAACCTAATAGAGAAGATCTGTACCACAATATCAACTCAAGGAAGATTGAAGCATCTATACCGCAATAATAAAATGATAATCATCCACACCGCGATAGTACCCAAAACGAGATAGGAAAAAAAGATGCCAAATCCAGATCTTCGATTAATCCTAGATAAGAGAGATTGACCGGCAGTTAACGTCCGGCGAGACAAGCTCTAGATTGCTTAGAAGGACCATGTTTAATATCAAGAGATGCGCTAGACTCAGAGATTAGTATAGTTGAAGAACAATGTCGTGAGATGTCGTTTTATATCTCTCATGATTGTGATGTCTTCATATTCTAACGTTGTTGTGACTCCGACAACTCAATTATGTCTACATGCACTGCGGAAAAATGACCCGCTGTGGCTGGGCGAACTCGGCTCTAAGAACTCGTAGAAATTAGTTCCTGGAACTCGGTCGTTCAGTTGTCTATCTCACCTTTTTATCTCGCGCTCGCCTTCCTTCTGACCGCACTGTCTTGTTATTTTTCATCGTTTCTTCCGAGTCGTTTCCACCGCGCGTCGATCTTATCATATAAATAATCGAATCCACCACAAAGGAACAGGAGGGGTAGATAAGAATGTTTACAGGACCAATAAGACGTCTCCGG
>Ga0065707_10082210_pt1 | contig 19077 bp, 18 predicted proteins | sample SwiRhicommuniRL3_FD_59094 | JGI IMG/M metagenome (GOLD analysis project Ga0065707, IMG submission 59094) | Switchgrass rhizosphere bacterial communities from Rose Lake, Michigan, USA - RL3 v2 (version 2) | ecosystem: Host-associated > Plants > Roots > Rhizosphere > Soil | place: East Lansing...
GTCTGTAGTGCAAACTTGTTTAGCTGCGAAATTGCGCAGGAAGCGATGCGCTTCAACCGGCCATCAACGCCGAAGGTTCAACGCGCCCCGTACCCCAGACGTTGGCAAAAATTTCCAGCTCTGCGGCGGTTACCGGCTTGCTGATGTAATCGCCCTGCAAGCGATCGCAACCCATGCGATCGAGACGATCGAAAGCGGCTTGTGTCTCCACACCTTCAGCGCACACGCCCAACGATAACTTGTGGCCCAGCTCAACCAGCGCCGCCACTACGGTGCGGGCTTGTTGCGACGTGGTCATTTCTGCAACTAGTGTGTGGTCGACCTTGATGCTGCTGTAAGGCATCTTGTATAGCTGCGTCAAAGACGATGTACCGATGCCGAAATCATCCAGCGCCAATTCGACGCCCCGCACTCGCAAGCGCGCGAAACTATCCATCACTACATCTTGATCACCCACAGCAGCCGCTTCGGTGACTTCGAAACACAGGAAGGCTGGCGGCACACTGTATTCACGCAACACTTGCGACAAGCGATCGGGGAAATGCAGGTCAGTCACGTTATGCGCCGCCAGATTCACGGCCAGGCCCAGCTGCAGACCATTCATATGCCAATGACCGATCTGCCGCAGCGATTCGGTGAGCACATAGTCGGTCATTTCCAGCATCAGGTTTTCGCGCTCCACCATCGGCAGGAATTGCGCGGGATACAACAGACCGCGTTCGGGATGCTGCCAGCGCACCAGCGCTTCAACCGCACTCACCACCCAGGCGGATTCGGTGCGTTGCAAAATCGGTTGGTAGTGCAGCACCAATTCATATTCGGCGATAGCACGGCGGAATTCATCGCCGGTCAACGGCGCGTGTTCGCCGTTGAATTTGCGCAGGTACGTTTCCAGCTCCTGCATACGCACCGGCTTTTGCAATGCATCGAGAATATTCAGCCCGAGCGACAAGCCGAACTGTCGTGCCGACGCCAGCACCTTGTGGTCCATGCCGCTAAGAATCAACACGTCGGGTCGGTTCGAGGAAGTTGCCGTAGCGAGATGCCGCAGTCCTTCCACGCCATCCATATCGCTCATTTGTAGGTCGAGAATGACCAACGCCGGATGCGACTGCGCTACGGCATGGCGGAATGCCGCACCGGAATCGGCGGTGACGACGTCATAACCGCTGCGCTTGCCGATGGCCGCGATCAGCGCGAGCAGCTCCGGATCGTCATCAACCACCAGCAGGACATTGCGCGCAGACAGGGACACATCGACCTCTTTACATAGATGTTGCCAAGACTAAATCGGAATTCTGTCGCAAAACTTAAGCACCCGACCCTCCCTGCAACTGTGACCTGATGCTCCGTTGGCGTTTATCGAGACAACGCGCCGGTCAATTCCTGCGCCAATGCCGTCGCGCCGTACACCGTGCGCAACGCGGCGAGAATCGCCGCAGGATGCACCGCCACCGCCCGATTCAGGTTGCCGTCGTACCAGAAGCCGCCGCCGAGCGAATGCAGATTGCCGTCGAAGATCAGGCCGACGATTTCGCCGCGTCGATTCAGCACGGGACTGCCGGAGTTACCGCCGATGATGTCGTTGGTGGTAACGAAATTCAGGCGCGTGCTGGTATCGAATCGTGGCTTTGCTGCGAGCCAACTCGCGGGCAACGCAAACGGGTCAGCGCCAGTGTGCCGGGTGAATGCCCCTCCCACATCGGTAAAGGGTGCAATCGTGCGGCCCGTCACACCCGGCTCCTGCCAACCTCGTACTTCGCCGTAGGACAGACGCAGGGTGAATGTGGCATCCGGCGCTACGCTGGTGCCGAGTTGTTTGAAGCGCGCTTCGGCGATGGCTTGCGCTGCGCGTTGCGCCACTGCTTCCACTTCATTATCGAAGCGGCCACGCAATCCGCGCGCATAGGGATCGATGTCGCGCGCCAATTGAATGAATGGATCGGTGGATTGCGCGACGGCGTTCGGATCGTTCCACAATGCCCTGCGCACCGCTACATCACCCAATTGCGTGGCCTTCACCAAGCGTGCCGCCAATTGCTCCGGCGATTCCTTACCCAGCACTTGTTTTACTAACGGGTGATCGACGCCCAGCCATTCGCGCAGTTTGGTCAACGACCAGGACAGGCGCAGTTGTTCATACTCGGGATACAGCGGCGCAGCGCTGAATAATGCCTGCTCCACGCCGGGCAGATCCGCTTCGGTAAATTCCGGCAACCGTTCCGCGTCGGGCTTGGCGCGCTCGGCCGCGCCGCGTACCAGCGTGCGCGCAAAACTGAAGTACTTGCTCTGAAAGCCGCGCCCAGTTTCGATGAAGTAATGCTCATCACTGATGGCGCGGTGCGTCTGTTCCGCACGTGCGATGTCCTGCCACGCTGTCCGTGCCGCGATTAACTCGGGATGCGCCAACACGTATTGTTGCAGCTCGGCTTCGTTTTGCTGCTTGGTGCGCAGCAAGCTTTCATCCTGCAGCGCTTTAAGCGCGCCGCGACGTGCTTTCAAGGTGTTTTCAATACTGAATAAATCGCTTGCCGCCACACGCGCCGGCTCCGCACCCTGCTTTTGATATTGCTCCAGCACGCCGCGCAGTTCCGAATACAACACCACATCGCGCGGATAACGCACATCGCGCAAGGTTTGTATTTGCGCAGTGGTCAGTTCGCGTTGCGTGGCGCCGGGATGACCGGCAACAAAGGTAAGCTCGCCTTCAGCCGCGCCGTTGGCATTGATACGGAAATAATCCTTGATCTGCGCCGGCTTGCCATTTTCGTAAGCACGCAACACCGTCATATCCAGATCGTAACGCGGGAAGTTGAAGTTATCGGGATCGCCACCGAAGAACGCCGCCGCTTGTTCCGGCGCAAACACCAGACGCACATCCTGAAAACGGTGATAGCGATACAAGTGATACACACCGCCGTGATACAGCTCGACCACATCACAACGTGTCGTGCGACCTTGTTGCGCAACGCAGGCCGCAGTCAAGCGCGCCTTGGCAGCATTGAATGCCTGTTTGAAGGTCTCACCATTCAGTTCGTGCGTGGCTTGTTTGATGGTGGCAGTAACATCGGTGATTTGCTCCAGCCGATTCAACTCCAGCTCCGGACATTTCAGTTCCGCTTCGCGACTACGCGCGAGAAAACCATCGCGCAGATAATTCTTCTCGGCGCTGGAAACGCCTTCCAGACACCGCACGCTGCAATGATGGTTGGTGAGCACCAGTCCCGCCGCCGAGACAAACGATCCCGAACAACCCTGTGCCAGACGCACCGCCGAATGCATGACCTTGTCCACCCATTGCTTGGTCGGTGTGAATTGATAGTTGGCTTGCAACTGCGCGATGGGCAGATTATCCAGCGTCCACATGCCTTCGGCGGCGTGTGTCAGAGAGGTGATCAGCAATGACAGGGTGATAACAAGCAAACGCATGCGGGACTCCAACTTGATCATATCTGTTCAATTCGATCGGTTACGTTCGTGTACACAAACTTCGTAGTCCAATAACAACAGCGTTCTCTCTCCCTGGGGGAGAGAGAGCATAGACGCTACCTCGCCAACTTCCGCACCGATCCCTGCTTCGCCTTCGCCACTAACGCATCCAGGTCGGCGCGATGATGCGCCGCGTTTTTGCACTCGCTGGCGACACTGGCGCGAATGATCTCTGCCAAACGCAGCACACCGGGGCCAGCCGCATCGCGGTCGGCATATATCAAGTACAGCGAACCCATGCGCACACTGCCTTCGCGCAAGTTCAACGGTTTGAGCGATCCCGCTTCCAGCTCTTCGCGAATACGCTCTTCCGGGAACCAGGCAAAGCCATAACCGCGCCGTACTGCGTCGATTGACGTGCTCATATTGCTCACCGTCCAACGCTGCGTGGCTTCGAGTGTAAGCGCATTGCCGCTGCGATTGATGCCGCTATCACGCACCACCAATTGTCGATGCGCACGTAAATCGCGCTGCGTGATGGGCCGTTGCAGTTGCTGCAATGGATGATCGGGTGACGATACGGCAAGCATGCGTACCTCCATCAACGCATCGCCCAGATAACCTTGTGGAATGAGACTGGAAATAGCCAGCTCTGCTTTGCGTTCAATCAATGCTTCGCAAGTGCCGCTGAGCACCGACTCGATCAATTCAATGCGCGTGTGCGGACTTTCGTTGGCGAATTGCGCCAGACATTTGAGCAGCACAAAGGTCGGAAACAACGGCTCGATGGCCAGACCGATCTCCGCTTCCCACCCCGCCGACAACTTGTGCGCCGCGCGCTCAAGGCCACTGGCTTCTTCAAGCAACGAACGTGCACGGCGATACAGCAACTCACCCGTGGGCGTCAGCACCGCCTTGCGGCCTTGAATCTCGAACACCGTGACGTCCAGCACCGACTCCAGTTTTTTCACCGCGTAAGTGATCGACGACTGACTCTTATGCATTTGTTCGGCTGCCTGCGCATAACCACCCGCTTCCACCACGGTGAGCAACGCCCGCCATTGTTCGATGGAAATGCGGGGATGGCTGCTGCCGTTGGCATTGGGATTGGTGGGTTTCATGAGTGATCAAGTCAAATTAACCAAACTGCAGTTCAGTCATCCTGACAACCACGGATGACGACTCGCGCGATTCCATCTATCGATTCGATAGGAATGCGCCAAATATTGAGCTTTTTTATTCAATCGGTAAATCGTTTCATAGCCTCACGCAAAGCGGACACCCAAACCCCGCTGCACTTGAGGAAACGAACATGAAGACTCTGCTGCAGATCAACACCAGCCTGTTTGCCGGCAACGGCCAATCCACCCAACTGGCCAACGATTTCGTGCGTGAATGGCGAGCTGAGCACGCCGGCGCCAAGGTGATCGTGCGTGACCTGGCCGCTGATCCGGTGCCGCATTTGAATGCCGAGCGTCTGACAGCCCTGGCCACCGCGGCCGAACAACGCAACGCAGCACAACGCGAAGTAGCCGACTATTCGGACGCGTTGATTGCCGAGTTGAATTGCGCGGATGTGATCGTGATCGGCTTGCCGTTGTACAACTTCGGCATTCCTTCCGCGCTGCAAGCCTATTTCGACCACGTGGCGCGCGCCGGAGTGACCTTCAAATACACCGCCAATGGCCCAGTGGGCTTCATTGCAGGCAAGCGCGTGTTGATATTCGCCACGCGTGGCGGCAAACATGCCGGTACCGCTCGCGATAGCGCATCCGCACATGTGCGCAACTTCCTTGGGTTAATCGGGCTCACCGACGTGGAGTTCATCTACGCTGAAGGCTTGAACATCGACGCCACTACTCGCGATCAGGAGTTGCGCGCCGCACGTCAACAAAGCGCGCAGTTGGCGCATTCGCCGAGCTTTGCGTGAAGCCCCAACACTGTAGGGCGGTTCGCGAACCGCCCTCTCAGATGAAGAGCACCGTTCTCAAACGACCCTACCATACGATACGCAAATACACTTGAAGGAGCCGCAGCCATGACCACCCGCAGCGTCAATCAGATCATCAATAGCATGACCACCTCCGATGGTGCTGGCGTGAAGTTGTTGCGCACGCTGGGTTCGAAACAGAACCTGCGTCTCGACCCCTTCCTGATGCTCGACGAATTCGGCAGCTTCGACGCCAACGATTACATCGCCGGCTTTCCGCCGCATCCACATCGCGGCTTTGAGACGGTGACTTACATGCTCGAAGGTCACATGCTGCATGAAGATCACATGGGCAACAAAGGTCATCTGCGCAGCGGCGATGTGCAATGGATGACCGCTGCGCACGGCATCATTCACTCGGAAATGCCGCAGCAACAGTCAGGTCGCATGCACGGTTTTCAGTTGTGGATCAATCTGCCCGCACGCGAGAAAATGAAGGCGGCGAGTTATCGCGATATTCCCGCAGAGAAAATTCCAGTGGTAGCGTTCGGTAACGGCGCAACCGTGAAAGTGATTGCCGGCGATGTCGTGAACGATGAGCAACGCATATCGGGACCGGTGCAAGGTCTTGCAACACAGGCCCTGTACCTTGACGTCAAGCTGCCGCAGGGCCAGCGATTTGTGCAGGCAACTCCGGCTGCGCATAACGCCTTCATCTACTTATACGAAGGTGAAATTACGATAGGCGAAGGCACTGTCACTAAGCTGCAAGGCCATACCGCAGCCTTGCTGAACGGCGGCGATCAGATCGTTGTTAACGCAGCCAGCGATGCACGGTTCTTGATACTTGCCGCACAGCCATTGAACGAACCCGTTGTGCAGTACGGTCCGTTCGTGATGAACACGCGTGAAGAAATCGAACAAGCAATCGTCGATTATCAGAATGGCAAGCTGGTGCAGGAGAAGGCGCTGGCGTTTGCGGAGTAGTTGATTGCAAGAACAACTAATGCGATGAACAAAGTTGTCATCTCGCTCGCTTAAACTCGGACGACATGCACAACACCGACCACTCTCCCGACGCGCAAGCACTCGAACAGCAGTGGCGCGCCGGCGGCAACTACACTCGCCTGAGTGAAGGCATCACGCACTGGCGTCGTGAAGGTGACAGCAACGGCATACCTATCGTGCTGGTGCACGGCGCCACCGTGCCATGTTGGGAGTTTGATCTGCTCGTGCCGCCGTTATTGCAAGCGGGCTTTCAGACGCTGCGCTTCGACATGTACGGCCACGGTTCATCAGATAGGCCACGCGGTCATTACTCACTAGAACGTTTTGTCCGTCAGACCGAAGAGATCATTGCAGCGGCCGATTTTCCACGGCCAGCGATTTTGTTAGGCCATTCATTCGGCGCAGTCGTAGTCGCTTCGGTCGCTGCCGGACATCCTCAATGGGCATCGCGGCTGGTACTGGTCGCGCCTATGCTCAACTACAACTCAACCTCAAGCTGGACGCGTGTCTTTCGCACACCCGGCATCGGCGAACTCGTCATGCATGGCTTCGGTGTACGCGCGCTGGTTCGCCGTCGCCGCCGGCGCTATCAACACATCGGCCAAGCACATCTCACCGAGCGTTTTATCGAACAAGTTGCACAAGCGGGTTTTGCGCGCGGCTTGTTATCGATGATTCGTACTGCGGCACTCGGCGATCAAACAGCGCGCTATGCAGCGCTGCGTGATATCGATCGCGACATTCTTGTTGTCACGGGTGATGACGACGCAGTGATTCCACCTGAGCACATCACGTTGGTGCGTTCGTTATTGCCGCCGCATACGCATTGCGCGATCAAGGCGGAGCACAATTTGTTGTTAACGCATCCTGAAGAGGTAGTTGCTGCGCTAATACGTTTTGCCAAGTAATGTCAGTGCGCGGGAGGATTGCTTAAGTCCGACACAATCATTGCAACTTGCTTTGCAACTGCTCCTTATCCAACTCCCCTTCCCACTTCGATACCACAATTGTCGCGACGCCATTGCCCACCAGATTGGTCAGCGCTCGTGCTTCCGACATGAAGCGATCAATGCCGAGAATCAAGGCAAGGCCGGCAACGGGAATGGTCGGCACGGCGCTTAAGGTTGCTGCCAGCGTGATGAAGCCACTACCCGTCACACCCGAGGCGCCTTTGGAAGTGAGCAGCAACACGGTGAGGATGGTGAGTTGTTGCGTGAGTGTGAGATCGGTATTCGTCGCCTGCGCCACAAAGATCGCGGCCATGGTGAGATAGATCGACGTGCCGTCGAGGTTGAATGAATAGCCGGTGGGAATCACCAAGCCGACGACAGGCTTGGAGCAACCGAGTTGCTCCATCTTGAGCATCATGCGCGGCAGCACCGACTCCGACGATGAAGTGCCGAGCACGATCAGTAGTTCTTCCTTGATGTAGACGATGAATCTGCCGATGCTGAAGCCCGCCCAACGAGCGATGCTGCCTAGCACGACGAAAATAAAAATCAAACAGGTGAGATAGAAACTGCCCATCAGTCTGGCGAGTGGCAGTAGCGCAGCCACGCCGTACTTGCCGATGGTGAAAGCCATCGCGCCAAATGCGCCGATCGGCGCGAGACGCATGATGAAACCCACCACGATGAACAACGCGTGTGAAAATTGCTCGATGAAGTTCAATGCAACTTGCGCGCGCTCGCCGGCTTGTGCAAACGCAAAGCCCAACAACACGGATACCAGCAGTACCTGCAGGATTTCGCCTTTGGCGAAGGCATCGAAGAGGGTGGGCGGAATAACGTTGAGCAGAAATTCCACTACGCCTTGTTCCTTGGCGGCGGTGGTATAGCTGCCCAATGCATGCGTGTCGAGCGTGCTGACGTCGGCGTTCATGCCGACGCCGGGCTTGAGCACATTGACTACAACCAAACCGATCATCAGCGAAATGGTGCTGACAACTTCAAAGTACAGCAGCGCCTTGCCGCCAACACGGCCGATTTTTTTCATATCGCGCATGCCGGCGATACCGGTTACCACCGTGCAGAAGATGATCGGCGCGATGAGCATCTTGATCAGCTTGATGAAACCATCGCCTAATGGTTTCAGCGCTGTGCCTTGTTGCGGCCAGAAATGTCCGACGAGCACGCCCGCCGCGATGGCGAACACTACTTGCGCATACAAGGATTTATGAAAGGGCTTGCTCATTGCCGCGCCTGAATTAGTTGTGTTGTTGAGGAGCGGAAAGATGGAGCGGGTGATGGGAATCGAACCCACGCTAGTAGCTTGGGAAGCTACAGTTCTACCATTGAACTACACCCGCGATTGGCGTTGATTCTAGGGTCGCGCTTCAGAATGGGCAACCGGTTCGGAGCGGGCGTTGGAATTCAGCGTTGCGTTGACATGGAGTTCGGTAAAGCTGGCGGCTGAAGCAACCGTCCCCGCCCTCTCCATCAATAAGCCAATTAGTGGAAGAAGATACGGAACTATCGAATACCGATCGAGAACATGAAAAAGCCACTAACCATCGTTATCGCACTACTGGTCGCCGCGCTGGGTTACTGCCAGCAGCATTCGCAAACCAGTGCGTTGCATCCAACGCAGCAGCAAAGCGAATCGCACGACGTCGCGCCTGGCATTACCGGCGACAACGACATCGAACAAGCCATTCAGCAACGCCGCACACATGTTCAAGTCACGGTAATGGCCACGGTCAAGAAAACACTGAGCTACGACAATGAAGGCTCGCGACATCAACGCTTCCTTGTCGCGCTGCCATCGGGCAACACCATACTGGTGGCACATAACATCGATCTTGCTGAGCGTGTGCCCGATCTGCAGCCCGGCGCGACCATTGAACTGTATGGCGAATACATCTGGAACGATCGCGGTGGCGTCATGCACTGGACGCATCGCGATCCGTCCGGCCGACATGTTGCGGGATGGATCAAGTACCACAATCGCCTTTATCAGTAGAGGCAATGCCTATACGAACTTCCCCGCATCATGACCATTGCGTAGAACGACGCCCCAACCCCTGATATCGATACCTGACCCGACTGCCTAAGCTCTCACCCAAGCAATAGAAGTGAGACAAGACATGTCGATAAGCAAAACAATCGCGGCGAGCTGTATCGCCGCGCTGCTGAGCATCACCAGTTACACCGCACGGGCTGTTGATGCTAACGCTGTCACCGTGCGCGTACGTGCCATCCAGATTGCACCGAGCAATAAATCCGACCCCATCGCCGCTCTGGGCGTGCCGAAGAACGGTATCGAAGTGGAAAAGAAATGGGCGCCCGATATTGATTTCGAATATGCCATTACACCGCATGTGGGTATTGAGTTGTTGCTGACCGTGCCACAACGTCATGACGTTGTCGCCAAACAAACAGCGCTGGGCCCCAACGTGAGCCTGGGATCTGTGCAACATCTGCCGCCGACACTGACCGGCAAGTATTACTTCCTGACTGACAAAGTGCGTCCCTACCTTGGCGCAGGCGTGAACTTCACATGGTTCACCGATAATAATCTCAGCGTCAAAGCAGCCGGCATCAATAAGCTGGATATGGATACGACCAGCGTCGGTCTGGCGCTGCAGGCGGGTGTGGATGTTTCTTTGATCGACCAGTGGTCGCTGTCTCTCGATGTGAAGAAAGTCGACATCAGCACCGACGTAAAGTTGAATGGCGCCAAGCTCACCACCGTCTCCGTCGATCCGTACATCTACGGCATCGGTGTCGGCTATCGCTTCTAAATCACCTGGTGCCGTGACGGCATAATGATGCGCAACATCGGTAACGATCGCTATCGATGCTGCGCCTCTCGTCATCACCATGAATACAACCAATCAAACCCAACAGGCGCAACGCCGTACGAACTGATAGGCGGCGCAGCGGCCGTGCAGCGATTGGTGAATGCGTTTTACGACGAGATGGAAACCTCGCCGGAGGCAACCACATTACGTGCCATGCACGCTGTGGACTTGATGCCGATGCGACACACCCTGTTTGAATTTTTATCCGGCTGGCTTGGTGGACCGCGCACTTATTTTGAACGCAGCAATGCGCGGTGCCTGATGTCCGCGCATGCGGACTTGGCCATCGAACCCGACGCAGCCGATCAATGGCTCAGGTGTATGCGCCGGGCACTACGACAAATAGACATCTCTGGCGAAACGCTGGCCTTCATGGATAACGCGTTTACGCGCGTGTGCAATGCCATGATCAACCGCCCTTCGCGGCTAGGCCATCACAATTAACTAAGTAGCAAGCTGCGCACCACGCCCACTGCACCGGCCAACACCAGGCCGATAACCGGCAAGAAACTAAGCGCATAACCCGCGCTGCGTCGCTTGGGATCCGCTACATAGCCGCGCAAATAAACAATACGGCCGATCAAATAGACCGCACCCAACGCAGCCACCCAGTAAGGCGACCAGTAGTGAGCCGCGATCCACAACGCCGGCACAAACACCACCAGCGTCTCCAGCGTGTTCATATGCACCCGATAGTAACGTTCGAATATCTCATGACCGGTCGTCGCCGGCGCCTTGATGCCATACGTGCCGCGCGCTTTGGCGACCAGAAAACCGAAGCCAATGAATTGGATCAGTGACAGTAATGTGATCAGTTGTATCCAGGCCATGATGGCACCCCGTGATTTTGTAGTTGATGTGAATGGCTCGCCCTTGTCTTGACGCATCAGTTAACAAAATATTGTCGCTATGCATGAAACGAAGGGCGCCTGCTAATAGGCTCTCTGGAAAACACGACCCTGTTCAATATAATTTTGGCCGCCATTCATAACTACCAAATACCACCATGACGCGTTTTCAAGCCGCCGGCACTCATTTGCTGATCAGCGCCACCCTGTCGGCCATGGTGATTTGCCTGCTGTTGTTCGGCTGGTATCCGCTGCCGTTTTTCTGGGCGCTAGGTGGTCCCATGCTGCTCGCGTTGATCGTCGGGATCGATGTGGTCATGGGGCCGGTGATGACCATGATCCTGTTCAATCCGAAAAAGTCGCGGCGCGCGCTGACAATCGATCTAAGTCTAATCGCGATCGTGCAAATCTCTGCACTGTGTTACGGATTGTATTCAGGCTACATCGGTCGCCTGGCTTTCGTGGTCTTTGATGGTCAACAATTTCAGATGGCAGAAGCTGCAGAAGTAGCAGGCAACTTTCTCAACGCCGCCAAACTACCGCAGTACCAGAAACCCCGCTTGATTGGCTATGAAACCGCTGCGCTAGCCATACCCAGTGATGAAAAAACGCAAAGTGATTTGGCTTTCTATAAAGCTATGGGTGTAGGACCCCATTTGATGCCCAACTACTATGCGCCCTTAGCGGAAGCACAAGCTCAATTAAAACAGGCAGCGATCCCGGCGCAATTGCTACAGCAACATGCCGCACTGTATGCACAGATCAATATGTTGTTACGCGAACGTCATCTGCAGTGGCAACAGGTTGCAGTCTTGCCAGTCAATGTTCGCGTCGCTACGTACACAGCCGTGGTCGATACTCAATCGGGAACCTTGCTGAAGGTATTGCGTGCTGACCCAACTACTCACTGAGCCGCGCGGAGGGCCGGCAGCACTTGCGCGGCCACCCATCTGCAGCGGCGCGCCGCGTTGCATGCGCAACCGAGTTGACCGCAGGAGTGTGCGAACGCATCAACTTGATGCAGCCACAACCAGATCCACTTCCAATGTTTCATTACAACAGCGCACTCATTTAACTGCGTATCGAACCCGCCTGCTGAGCTGCATCCATCGCTCAAGTCGCAGCTGTGACTGCCGATGACGTGCGGTAGACCTTTGTTCGCGTGATCGCTTAGGACCATTTTGCGATTGAACAACGCGCCACTTGTTCCTGAGCGAATCATGCCTTCATCCCGCTTGCTCCCGCCTCTTCCTGTCTTGCTGCGCCTGTGTGCCTGCATCAGTTGGCTATGCGTCGCACCAGCGCGTGCCTTCGACGTTCAGTACTCGGGTTTTGCCTCGCTCGTGGCGGGCCGCACCTTTGGCAACTGTGTTGGCGACAGCACCATGAGCAGCGCGTATCGCCCACCTTGCACGCGCTTCATCGCTGACTGGGCACATGGCGGCGTGTATACGCCCGCATTGAGCCTGAAGCCGGACAGCAAGCTGGGGCTGCAAGGCAAGATGAATGTACTGGGCAATCTATCGGCCACGGTGCAAATGGTGGGTCGTCTCGCCGATGGCGCCGGCGCCGACCTCGAATGGGCGTATCTCACCTACGACATCAATCCAGACTGGACGGTGCAGGCAGGCCGCAAACGTTTGCCGTTGTACTACTACTCGACCTCGCAAGATGTGGGCTACACCTACCCATGGGTGCGCTTGCCGGCCGACATCTATGGTTGGGATGCCGTGAACTACAACGGCGGCAGCGTGACGTTTCGGCATGCCCTCGGTGACTGGTCACTTCGCTCATCGTTGTTCGGTGGCGATGAACACACTAAAAACAGTGCGTATGCGCAGTTGAGTTTTGATGCCCCCAAAGACATTCACTGGCGTGATATTCGCGGCGGCGATCTGGAATTGAGCCGCGACTGGTTGACGGCGCGCGTCGCGTACATCGTGTCCGATTACCGGCAATGGGATCACAACAGCGCGACGCTGGATCTGTTGCCGTCACAGCGAACCATCGGTCGACAAAAAATTTACGGCGGCTCGATCAACATCGACACCGAGCGTTGGCTGGTGAATTCCGAATACAGCGTTTTCGATCGCAGCGATTTTCAATACAAAGCCACTGCGTGGCTGCTTGGCGCCGGCATGCACCTCGGCAAATTCACGCCCATGCTCACTGCCTCGGCATATCGCGAAACCACGCGTTTCCCGGATTACTACACACCACTGCGTTGGCAAACGCAGTCGTTGTCACTGCGTTATGAGGTTGGCAATTCCAGCGCGCTGAAATTGCAGTTGGATCGCTTCACCGATGGCCCCAGTACCTTTGCAGGCAATGCGCGCGTGCTCGCGCTTTCCTACGATGTGATTTTTTAATGCGGGTCATCATGCGCCAACGCATCCCCGCCATCACCGCCGTGAAAATACGCCGCGCGTTTTTCATTTGGCTGCTAAGCGGTTTGACTCTGTTAGCACTGCCGGCTCAGGCCGAGGTCGCCATCATCGTGCATGCCAGCAACAAGGAAGAGATCGACTTCGATACCGTCATGCGCATATACCTTGGCCAGGACGTCAAACTACCCGGCGGCACTGACATACAGCCAATGGCGCTGCCGGATGGTTCGCGCACGCACGGCGAATTGAATCTTGCTCTGTTGAAAGCTGCCCCTGCCAGTTTGAAAGCAGCGTGGGCGCGGCAACAGTTCACCGGCACCTTGAAACCGATGACCATCTACAATAACGAAGACGCCATACTGAAAGCGGTCGCGACCACACCCAATGCCATTGGTTATGTCGATGCGACGCGGGTACGTGGCAATGTGCGTGTCGCATTAAAGGTGGAAATGCGCTGATCCCAAATGTGCTAACCCAGGCGCAGCCATTTTTTTGAACGCACTTCGTGCGTATTGAAGCGCCACACTTTCATGCTGGCTTGCATACGGCAAATGCCGCACCATAGCCGCCATGTATGAACGACGTCATCAACAGTTAGCTTCGCGCCGTCACTTCCTGCGCCGCCTGTTTGTCCACGGCGGCCTGGCGGCGGTGCTGCTGTGGTTGTCATTGTGCGTCGGCATGCTCGGCTATCGATGCTTCGAGCACTTGTCGTGGCTGGATGGCTTTCTGAATTCCGCCATGCTGCTGGGCGGTATGGGCCCGGTGAATACGCCGCAAACTGCGCCCGGTAAATTGTTTGCAGGTCTGTACGCCTTGTATGCCGGCCTGGTATTTCTGGTCTCGGTAGGTCTGGTATTCACGCCGGTCGTGCACCGCTTCATGCACAAGTTCCATCTCGAAGAAGGTCGCGAGTCGCGCTGAGCCACGGCGCCATGCACACTGCGTTAAGCTAAGAGACTGTTTAGAAATCGATCAAGCCCATCGTATACGTCATCCCCCGCGAAAGCGGGGATCCAGTCGTATTGAGTCGCTCTGCGACACGTTATTAACTGGATTCCCGCTTGCGCGGGAATGACGATGCCTTACTTGGTGTCTTCCGACTATCTGAGCCAAATTTCCCACACTGCTTTCATGTCCGACTCATCCATCCGCGTTCTATCCATCATCCCGCCGATGACGCAGTTGAACACGCCGTACCCTTCAACGGCGTATCTCACCGGCTTTCTGCGTGGCCGCGGCATCGATGCCGCGCAGGAAGATCTGGCGCTGGAGCTGGTGCTGCAATTGTTTTCAGTAGAAGGCCTGCAAGCCATTCACGATTGCGTGCAAGCCTTGCCGGCGAGAAAACGCACCGCGCGCGCGAAAGCATTCGTTGCACAGATCGATCGTTATCTCAGCACCATCACCTCCACCATCAGCTTTCTGCAAGGTAGGGACGCAACGTTGGCGCATCGCATTGCCGGCCGACATTTTCTGCCTGAGGGCGAACGCTTTGCCTCGCTTGATGCTTATGAGCATACGGACGCAGGTGACTCATTGGCGTGGGCCTTCGGCGCACTGGGTACGCAGGATCGTGCGCGACATCTGGCGACCTTGTACTTGAACGATCTCGCCGATGTATTACGCGATGCGGTCGATGAACGTTTCGAGTTCGTGCGTTACGCCGAATCGCTGGCGCAAAGCCAACCGACCTTCGAGCCGTTGGCTGCAGCGCTTGCTGCTGAGGCCAATCTGGTCGATGACATCCTGCAGCAACTGACACAGGCGTTACTGGAACAACATCAACCCACCATGGTGTTGATCTCGGTGCCGTTTCCCGGCGCGGTGTATGCAGCGTTTCGTATTGCGCAGGCTATCAAGCAAATGAATTCGCAGATCATCACCGTGTTGGGCGGCGGCTATGTGAACACTGAATTGCGCGAACTTGCCGAGCCACGCGTCTTCGACTACTTCGATTACGTAACGCTCGATGATGGCGAGTTGCCGGTACTGGCGTTAATCGAACATCTGCAAGGTGATCGTCCTTGCGAACGCCTGGTGCGTACTTTCATCCGCAAACAACGCGTGCAGTTCATCAATCACGCCGAGCCGGACATTCCGTTTGCCGAGATCGGTACGCCGACCTGGGACGGCTTGCCGCTAGATCGCTATCTATCGCTACTCGACATGCTGAACCCCATGCATCGCCTCTGGTCCGATGGGCGCTGGAACAAGCTCACCGTGGCGCATGGTTGTTACTGGAAAAAATGCAGCTTCTGCGACATCAGCCTGGATTACATCTCGCGTTACGAAACCGCATCGGCAGGCCTGCTGGTGGATCGTATCGAAGCGGTGGTGGCGGAAACCGGCCAGACCGGCTTTCACTTTGTCGATGAAGCTGCGCCACCCAAATCGCTCAAGGCGTTGGCATTGGAATTACAAAAGCGCCCAGTGGCAATTTCATGGTGGGGCAATATTCGTTTTGAAAAATCGTTCGATGCGCAGCTCTGCCGGTTGCTGGCCGATAGCGGTTGCATCGCCATCTCCGGTGGACTTGAAGTGGCATCGGATCGGTTGTTGAAGTTGATGCAAAAAGGCGTCTCGGTGGCGCAAGTAGCGCGTGTCACGCGTGCATTCAGCGATGCCGGCATTCTGGTGCATGCCTACTTGATGTACGGTTTTCCTACTCAGACCGTGCAGGACACTGTCGATGCACTGGAGTATGTGCGCCAGTTGTTTGCCGAAGGCTGCATTCAGTCGGGTTTCTTTCATCGTTTCACTTGCACCGTGCATTCACCGGTGGGCCTGCATCCCGAACAATACGGCGTCACGCTGGCACCGCAATCACCGGTGACTTTCGCCCGCAACGACATTGCCTTCATCGACCCTGCGGGTGTGGATCATGATCGATTAGGCATTGCGCTTAACAAAGCCTTGTACAACTACATGCATGGCGTCGGTCTGGAGCGCGAGGCGCATAGCTGGTTCGATGGCGCACCTCGCACCACAGTGCCGGCGCAGTTCATTGCCACGGCACTGAGTTCGCGCAATTAGCTCGAGCGTGTAGTCGCTGCGGCAGGCCGATGCCTTGCCATGGCTTTTTTGTGCAAGAATGCTCGCGACGCAGCGCCACGCCTACACAGCAAGCAATATGTCGCGCAATGCTGCTGAGCCGGAAATTAATGGGCCGCAGGTCAATAGGCATCAGGGAATGCAATCCATGCCATCGGTCAAACGCGATCGCTTTATTTTCAAGGTGACGTTGAGCTATGCCGTAGCGGCAGCGCTATGGATTTTTGCGTCGGATCGACTGCTGGCGCTATTCACCGATATCAACAATATCGTTTGGCTGTCGACGGTGAAGGGATTGGTATTCGTTGCACTGACGACGATGCTGTTGTATCTGGCCTTGAAGCGGGCGCCGATGCCCGGCCCGGCAAGCTCGATCGAACACACTCACGAACAACGCGCCCAGTTGCGGCGCACTCAGAAACCGATTCTGTACATCTTCGCTGTCGTCATCAGCGCAGCGATGCTGTGGGCGCATCACGGCCTCACTCGGCTTACCGACGATCGTCCGCTGCCGATCCTGTTCATGTTCCCCATTATTCTGAGTGCATTGCTGGGCGGCCTGGGACCGGGTCTAGTGGCCACCATCACCTGCGCCATCGGCATTGCGTATTGGGGATGGCCGCCGGACGCCAGCCTGAGAATCGGCAGTCCTCACGATCTGCTGCAATGGTTGATGTTGATCATCAATGGCGCGCTGGTCAGCGCATTGAGTGAAGGCTTGCGTCGTGCACAGCGACAAACAGAACGGCATGAACGCGAATTGACACTGACAACCGAACGCCTCCGCTATAGCGAAGATCGTCTGCGTCTGGCTCAGGATGCCGCGCGCGCCGGCACGTGGGAGTGGCGGATCGGCGAGGAGCGTCGTTACTGGTCGAAAGAAGTCTGGACGCTGTTCGGTATGCCGGTCGATTCGGCCATACCTAGTCGCGAGTTATGGCTTCGCGCCATTCATCCGGCGCATCGTGAACGCGTCAGAAATGAGATCGAAGCCGCCGTGACAATTCGCAGCAGCTATGAAGCCGAGTGGCAAGTGAACATGCCGGCCGGGTCGCCGCCGCGCTGGTTGCTGAGCCGTGGACAATATTTTCCTGACGCAATCGGCAACGAAGCAGGCACGGAAGGCCGCTATATCGGCATTGTGATCGACATCAGCGAACGCAAGCACGCCGAAGCGGAAGTGAATCGATTGAATACCGAACTGGAACAGCGGGTGCTCGAACGCACTGCCGAGTTGACTGCAGCGAATCGCGAGCTCGATGCATTCGCTTACGCGGTATCGCATGATCTGCGCGCGCCGTTGCGGGCGATGTCTGGCCTGGCCAACATTACCATCGAAGACTATGCGCACTTGCTGCCTGACCAAGGCCGTAAATACCTCGGGGAAATCGATGTTGCCGGCCGCCGGATGAGCGATCTGATCGATGCGTTATTAACCTTGTCGCGCAGTACCCGCGGTGACATGCAATTCGATAGCGTCGACATTTCCGACATCGCCCACCGCATTGTCGATGAACTGGTGCAGGCCGAGCCGCAACGCCACATCACCATCGACATACAGCCGCAACTGCTGGTGCGCGGCGATGCGCGTCTGCTCGAAGTCGTGTTGCGCAACCTGTTGAGCAACGCTTGGAAGTACACCACACATACCGCAGCGCCGAGCATTCGCATCCACGCCGAACAACGCGGGCAGCAACGCTACATTTGTGTCACCGACAATGGCGCCGGCTTCGATATGGCGCACGCCAATCGATTGTTCCAGCCATTTCAACGCCTGCATCGGCAAGATGAATTCCCCGGCATCGGCATTGGTCTCGCAACGGTACAACGCATCGTGCATCGCCACGGCGGAACGATGGAAGTGCAAAGCGCACCCGGCGCGGGAGCCATGTTCTGTTTCTCGCTGCCCGAATCGCTGGCAATGCAAAACAAAGGACCCATGGAGGTAAACGTTATATGAGTGGCGTAAGTGTTCGGCCGATTTTATTAGTCGAGGATAATCCTCACGACGAGTTGCTGACGTTGCGCGCCTTGCGTCGCATCAATCTTGCCAATCGCATCGATGTGGCGCGCGACGGTCAACAGGCGCTTGATTATTTATTGGCGCACGGCGAGTTCAGTCATCGTAAAGACGCGCAACTGCCGTTGGTGGTATTGCTGGACATCGGCTTGCCGCGTTTGTCGGGCCTTGAAGTACTGGAAAAGCTGCGCGCCGAACCGCGCACGGCGTTGTTGCCCGTGGTGATCTTCACTTCATCGGATGAAGATACGGATCGTCTAAAAAGTTATTCGCATCGCTGCAACAGCTTTGTCCGCAAGCCGGTGGACTTCAACAGCTTTGCCGAAACCGTAGCGCGTATGGGGATGTATTGGCTGGCGACAAACGCCTGTCCTTAGCAGCGAATGCGGCCTGCAGGAGTATTACCACTCCTGCGCCCGTCACTCGCCATGCCCATGGATCAATGGCCGATGTGCTCGAACAAGGAACTTGATGATTCCACTCACTGCCGCGCCGGCGTACGCGTCACGCTCAAATTGCGCAGCGTGTCCATGAATTGCGGTGAATCGCTGTCGGACGGCAGCGGCTGTTCGGGATCGAAGCAGACCTGGCCACGGCCC
>Ga0065707_10000690_pt1 | contig 19062 bp, 17 predicted proteins | sample SwiRhicommuniRL3_FD_59094 | JGI IMG/M metagenome (GOLD analysis project Ga0065707, IMG submission 59094) | Switchgrass rhizosphere bacterial communities from Rose Lake, Michigan, USA - RL3 v2 (version 2) | ecosystem: Host-associated > Plants > Roots > Rhizosphere > Soil | place: East Lansing...
CTATCGCGTTATTTCTTTTGGAGTTAGAGACCCTAAAAGTAAGTGTTGGCTCAAAACGGAAGGCGCAACATCACGAACACAGCAGGGACGCGGTTCTTATACCATAAACGGGAGTGCAATGGTAGAGAAAAATTAATCCTTTAAGTACCAATCTGTATGAGAAGGTTCTAAAAAATATTTTATCCTTTACTTTTCTCAATTGCTTTTATATTTATTTTATGCTAACCTTACGTGGAACTGTATCAAAAACCAAGACGTTAACATATCAGTCGATAGAAGATCAACCAACAACACAAGGAGAGAAGTATGGCAACAGTTCCAGGTATTGATGTTTCCTATTGGGACTCGGGGATCGATTGGCCCAAGGTTCGCGCCACTGGTCAGCGTTATGTCTTCATAAAAGCAACCGAAGGGGATTCCTATGCCGATCCGACTTTTGACGACAACTGGCGCGGCGCGAAACCGGCTGGACTCTTGCGAGGGGCCTATCACTTCTTCCGCAGCAATGTTGATCCGAAGAAGCAGGCAACCAAATTCATCGATTATGTCAAATCCATGAACGACAATGGTGAACTACCTCCAGTGCTCGATCTCGAGACGCCCGACGGTCAGACCAAGGAAAAGATCATCTCACGCGCCAAGACCTGGCTGGACCTTGTCGAAGCGGCTTTTGGCAAAAAACCCATTATTTATTCCGGTCAGTTCTTTTTGCAGGATTTCTTCTCTGAAGTAGGCGGCGGACCTCCCGCATGGGCCAAGGATTATCCACTTTGGCTGGCGCAATATCCGAATAATTACGTGGAAGGTGCACAGCCTTTTCTCCCGCGCGGCTGGTTCAAATGGACATTTTGGCAGTACAGTGAAAAAGGCGTTGTCAATGGCATCAATGCCAAAGTAGATTTAAATTTATTCAACGGCACCCTGGAAGAATTGTATAAATTTGCAGGAGCACAACTGGTCACTGAAAAACCGCAGACACCTCAGAAGCATACGGTCGTGGCAGGTGATTCGTTTGAAACCATTGCGAATAAATATGGCGTGACCGTTCGTGAGTTGGTGAGTTCGAATCCGCAATTGCTCAAGACCGGCGATTCATTAACTGTACCGGTTGCGGTAGCGATCCCTGCCGAAAGCGGAAGCAGTTCCTCGACTGGAAGCAGCGTCACTCCACCCCAAAGAACTCATGCGGTGAAACCAGGCGACACATTGACATCGATTGCGATTAAGTATGGCACGACTGTTGCGGCGATCGCCTCGCTAAACAATATCACGAACATCAACAATATCAGTGTCGGCCAGTTACTGTTTATTCCGTAACCATTTGAAGCTGAGAAGCGAAAGTCTCCAGGAGCTCTTTGGTCCTGGAGACCTTTTTATTTGTTTACCTGTCGACTTCTACGGATACACCCGCTTGATCGTCCTTGGCAAGGGAATTGCCTCGTGAAGCTGCTGGATTGAGTCCAACACCCTGAGATAAGTTTCACGTATATACAGAATATTCCACAATTTAACTAAAAGTTGTATAATAAGAGCCTGAAAGATACTGGCGGATTAAATCCACTCACGAAGGACGACAGATGGAGGTGAAAATCAGTGGATACTCTTTCTTCACAACATTTTGAACTCGCATATTCGTGGTTATATAGATGAATCTTAAACCCGGCCTGAGCTAGGCTTCGGAAGGCCTTGCCTCGCGTAAGGTGTTAAGTTGCCACCGGGGACTAGATTACTTGGCCGATTAGATGATGGAAACATTGTTTGTCCATCGCGCTACATCCTGCGATATGGGCAAATATTATCTATTATCGTTTGGTCTATCGCATTGAACTTTCAGTAAAGGAGATTAAGATGGGAGAACCAACAGAAAATCCTGACCCCAAATCTACATCCAGGGAACTGTTCGAAAACGCCGTTGATGATGCGCAAATTTTGGTGCATTATGCTGCGAGCAAATGTAAGCGGGATATTGACGCTGCAACGCTAATTCCGCTAATCACTGCGAAACGATATTTAGAAGAGAATAAGCCCGTAGATGCGAAGACGGAGGCAGAATTTTGGCTTGCCTACCAAGATATTTGGAAATTGGTGGCACCTGCGACTGCTGGTTCCATTAAGGCGACCAAAAAAAACACAGGGCCAATAATTGTGAATCGGTACATCCTTTTTACAATTTTGGTCTTTGTCGCTGTATTGCTTCTGCAAATTTATTGGGTGATCGGAAATCAATTAACCGCTCAATTGGCCGAATTATTGAATAAAGAGCCAGAATTAAGCCAGGAAATCAGTGCAAATCGAGATGAATACAACACCATAGAGCTGCGATTTAAGCAAAATGAATGGGCTTCAGAAAGTTTCAAGACCAATGGAGTGTACACCTTTTATTCCAGCCCCGATTGGGAGCGTGATACTCTCGATAATCTTTCCACCAAAGCTAAGCTCGAAACAGATTTAGCATCGCTCAAATCCCAGCTTGAAAGAAATTCAGCGGTTTTACTGGTTTGGAGCAATCCGTGGAAATGGCTGATCGAGAAAAGCATTAAAAGCGCAAATTCAGTCGACACCGATCAATATGCCTTTCAAATCGCCAGCATCGACCGGCAGATTGCCGAGAATAATGCTCAATTGCTTGCAGATCCACGTGGTTCCAAAAGAATTCAAGAAGTAAGGAACCAGATTAATGATTTACTAAGGCAATTGACAGACCTAGAGAAAAACGCCGAACCCAATTCAGATCAAATTTTGAGTTTACGATCTCAAATCGATGGCTGGACGAACTGGATCAATCAGCCAGGATTGGCTGATCAGATTGTCAGTCAGTTAAATTACGATATTGAGCGATTGAAAGAAGAAAAAACAGCCGTGGAACGCCAGCAGCAAGCGGATATCAATCGGGAAACTTCTCGTCAAGCTCAATTGGCTGCCCAATTCGTGCTTTCCATCTTACAGAGCTATATGCTGCCGCTTTTCTATGGCATCTTGGGGGCCGGAACGTTTGTCCTGCGGTCCTTGTCGAAGGAAATGGAAGATGAGACTTTTTCAGAAGAAAAAAGAACTCAGCACTTGCTACGTGTTTCGCTGGGCGCATTAGCAGGAATTCTCGTCGGCTGGTTTTCATTTCTCCTGCCGAGTGAGACCACAACTTTTATTGGATCGATTTCACCCCTCGCTATAGCGTTTTTAGTTGGATACAACATCGAGCTCTTCTTCTCGTTAATGGATAGAGCTCTCTTTTCGATTACGGACAGGCTTCAGAGGCCCTCGCCGACCAAGGTGGAAGAGCCGAAAACTCATCCAGAAGTCCCTCCAGCTTCGCCTGCCCAACCACTGACTCCCGCTTTGGAAACACCTGCTCCAGGAGATGCAGTAGGCTAGACATTTCTGAAAATCAAATAAGCCCTAAAGACAATCGAACTCTTTAGGGCTCATAAATTAGGGATACACTCGTTTAATTGTCCTTGGGAAAGGGATGGCCTCGCGGATGTGCTCGATGCCGCACAGCCATGCGGTCACTCTTTCCACGCCCATTCCAAACCCTGAATGGGGCACCGATCCGTATTTACGCAATTCCAGATACCACTTGAAGGCTTCTTCGGGTAAACCCTCTTTTTGAATGCGTGCCAGCAACATATCGTGATCCGACATGCGTTCCGAGCCGCCGCAGATCTCTCCATAACCTTCCGGCGCGAGCAGGTCTACGCTCTTGCAAACTTCTGGCCGACCCGGCCACGGTTCCATGTAGAAGGCCTTCACAGCGGACGGATAGCCATAGACAAACACAGGCTGGTCATGGCGTTTGGTGATTTCCGTTTCGTGGGGAGCGCCGAAGTCCATACCCCATTCGAATTTGAGCAATTCTTTCTTTTCCGGGTCAGTCTCTTGTTCATAAAGATCCATCAACAATTTTGCCGCGTCATCATAAGAAATACGTGGAAATGGTTCTTTGATATTTTCAAGTTTTGAAACATCCCGCCCAAGGAATTTCAATTCCGCGGCACAATCACGCAACACAGTTTGAACGATGTGTGTAATAAGACCTTCTTCGACTTCCATCAAACCATCCAAATCGCAGAAAGCGATCTCTGGTTCGAGCATCCAGAACTCGGTCAGGTGACGGCGCGTCTTTGATTTCTCGGCACGAAAGGTAGGGCCGAAGCAGTACACCTTTCCAAAGGAAAAAATGTTAGCTTCGTTGTAGAGCTGTCCTGTTTGTGCGAGATAAGCCTTGCCTTCGTCGAAGTACTCCGTCTCGAAGAGAGTCGTTGTCCCTTCGGCGGCAGCAGGGGTGAGGATGGGTGTGTCGAGATTGAAGAAACCATGACCATCCAAATATTCTCGCACCGCAGACATGACTTTCACGCGTACACGCAATATCGCCCACTGGCTCTGCATACGGATCCACAAATGGCGGTGATCGAGCGCGAAGTCCACGCCGTGATCCTTGAGCGACATCGGGTAATCCAGGGCCGCTTCCTGCACCACTTCGATCTGCTTCACGCCCAGTTCATACCCGCCGGGGATGCCGGGTGCGCGCTTATCCTCACGGACGGGTCCCGTAATAATGACTGCTGACTCCTGCGCAAGGCGGATGACGCGGTCAAAAACTTCTGGTTCGAGATCGCCCTTGAAGGCAACACACTGCACAAAGCCTGTTCCATCACGCACGAGCAAAAAGCATAACTTGCCCTTGTCTGTGCGGTTGTAGACCCAGCCTTTAACCGTTACTTCCTGTCCTACATATTTTGAAATTTGTGAAACGCTGATGTGTTCAGCCATGAAGAAATTCCTTTTGTTTGTTACAGAGTGCCATAGACTTTGCCTAACTCAATCTTTGAATTTCGACATGCACATTCATGTGAAAAGTTAAATTTTTTATTAGACAAGCGGCAGTTGAATCAATTATACTCGTGGAAATTATCTATCCAGCAATGAGAAAGAGGAACTCTCATGTCAATACGTTACCAAATACGTCAAAAGATGTTCTCCATTGGAGACGATTTCTGGATCGAAAATCAGGAAGGGAAAAGAGTCTTTAAAGTGGATGGCAAGGCACTGCGGCTGCGCGAAACCCTCTTCTTTGAAGATATGAACGGCAATAAGCTGTGCAAGATCCAGGAGCGCCTCTTGACGATCAAGGATACGATGGTGGTCGAAGATCCGGATGGTCATCAGATGGCTGTCATCAAAAAAGGACTCATCGCTCCCCTGGGCGACCATTGGACAGTCACGGTCAGGGGCGGCCCCGACCTCGATGTCCAGGGCAATATCCTTGACCATGAATATTCCATCATGCAGCGGCGCAATAAGATCGCGGAAGTGTCGAAGAAATGGCTTAGCCTGACAGATACCTATGGTGTGGAGATTGACGCGGGACAGAATGACATTCTTATTCTGGCCGTGGCGATTGCGATCGACATGATGTCGCATGACGAAGGCAAGAAAGATAAATGAATCAAAAAGAGCCTCCTCAGGAGGCTCTTTTTGATTCCGTGAACTCACTGGGGAATATGAGCAGGAGATGATTCGTGTGCCTTGCCCGTTTGTGCTGAACCGACCGCGCTGACGATAACTCCCACCAGCACCACCAGGCCTCCCAGCAGGGCGGATCTCCCCATTCTCTCACCGAGGAACAAAAATACCCATACGGGATTCAAAATCGGCTCCAAGGTACCGATCAGATTCGCTTCCAGTGCCGGGATGTGTTTGATGCCTTTGGTAAAAAAGATGAACGCCAACCCGATCTGGAAGATACCGAGATAGGCAATCGATAACCAGTTCGTGATCGTCTGGGTTTCCTTCAGAATGGATGGAAACCCGAAGACGGCAATAGCCAGGCTGGCAATCAGGATNCTGTCTTCNGGCGTAGCATCCTTTTGTGCACGGAACGAGACCATCATCACTGCAGATGTCACGCCGCTGAGCACGGCAAGGATGTTGCCGTAGAAACCGTCTGGACTGAGTTGGTCGCCAAAGAAGAGGAACAAACCCAGAAAGATGATGCTCATCGCGATCCAGTCGCTGCGGGAGGGTTTTTCGCGCAAGACCCAGTACGCCAACAGGACCACGTAAATCGGTGCAGTGTATTGCAGGAAGATGGAATTGGCAGCGGTGGTCAGCTTGGTGGAAGTGACAAATAGGAATTGGGTTGCGATCGAGCCACCCGCCGCGAGTAACGTCCAGCGCGTGACCTTTTGGGGCAGGCGGCGCATATAGAGCAGAAACAGGATGCTCGTGAAAATGCCGCGTCCTGCAAGAAGAGATAAGGGCTGCCAATCGAGCGTTTTGACGAAAACACCGGCGGTGCTCCAGAGCAGGGCTGCAAGAATGAGAAACAGGATCGCCTTGCGGCGTTCGGTGGGAGAAGTCATGGTTAATCCTTTGGGCAATAGCGTGAAAGCCTGCGGATTATACCGAATAAAAAAAAGAGTCTCTTGAAAAAAATCTGGGAGACTCTTTCTGTTACATTTTGATTTCACGTGTGTAGTTAATTTCTTCTCTCTTCCAATGCCTTGATCATCAACTCCTTCGTCACATTCGGGTCGGCCTTGCCTTTGGTGGCGCGGGCAACTTGTCCTATGAACCATTGCAGGAGGGTTTCTTTGCCAGCGAGATATTTTTCCACTTCGGATGAATTATCGTTCAGAACTTTCATCACGGCTTCCTGAATAAAACTCTCGTCAGAGACCTGGGCGAGTCCCTTTTCTTTGATGATCTGGGCGGGGTCGCCGCCGTTTTTGAGGAGTTCAGCCAGAACGGTTTTCCCCGCGTTGCCGCTGATGGTCTTATCTGTGACCATATCGATCAATCGGGCAAACGATTCAGAGGAAAGCGTGACATCTTCCATGTTCTTGCCTGAGTCATTCAAGTAGCGCATGAATTCGCCCGCCATCCATGAACTGACCGGCTTTGCTTGACTCTTCGATTTTGCAACTACGGCTTCGAAATAATCAGCCAGCGCTTTTTCCGAGGTTAACAAACGCGCTTCCTGAGGCTTTAATTCATATTGTTCAATAAAGCGACTCGTCTTCGTTTCAGGCAATTCAGGTAAAGACTCGCGAATTGAATCAATCCAGCTTCGATCCAAGACAAGAGGCGGCAGATCAGGCTCAGGAAAGTAACGATAATCATGGGCGCTTTCCTTGCCGCGCTGGGAATAGGTCTTGCCGGTGGCTTCGTTGAAACCTAATGTTTCCTGTTCCACCATGCCGCCGCTGGCATAAATTTCAGACTGACGCCAGATCTCGTAATCCGTTCCCTGTGTCAGGGCGCGGAAAGAGTTGAGATTCTTGATCTCAGTCCGCGTGTTGAGCTGGTCGCTGCCTGCCTCACGCACCGACACATTCGCCTCAAAGCGGATGACGCCTTTTTCCATATTGCCGGAATTCACTCCAAGATATCGAAGGATGGCGTGCAGTTTGGTCGCGTAGGCTTTGACTTCTTCAGATGAGCGCATGTCAGGCTCGGTGACAATTTCCAATAACGGGACCCCGCTGCGGTTGTAGTCAATGAACGAATTGCCGTCTGCGTGAGACAGCTTGCCGGTATCCTCTTCCAAATGGACGCGGCGGATCCGCACATCCTTTATCCCTGCTTCTGTTTCGATCTGGATGTTCCCATCTGTGGCAAGCGGCTGGTCGTATTGCGAGATCTGATATCCCTTGGGCAGATCAGGATAGAAATAATTCTTGCGGGCGAAAATGCTTTCTGTGTGGATTTCGCAGCCAAGCGCAAGTCCCACACGGATTGCTAGCTCAACCGCTTTTTTGTTGAGCACCGGCAGTGCGCCCGGTTGACCCGTACAAACGGGACAGATATAGTGGTTCGGTTTCGCAGTGATCGAATCGACAACTTGGCAACCGCAAAACATTTTTGACTTTGTCAACAATTCGGCGTGGACTTCGAGTCCGATGACGGGTTCATATTTCATGGTCAATCATTCCAGCAGGATGGATGTTTCATATGCCAATCAGTCTGACTCTGATACATATGACCGATGCGCAGGAGCGTTTCTTCCGAAAGGTGCGGCCCCATGATCTGCATTCCGATGGGCAATCCGTTTGAGAGGCCGCACGGGACGGACAGCGCAGGAATACCCGCCAAATTCACCGCGACCACATGCACGTCAGATAAATACATGTCGAGCGGGTTGGTGATCTTCTCACCAATGCGGAACGCTGTCGTTGGCGCGACCGGTGTGATGAGCGCATCGCAAGTCTCGAATGCTTTTTGAAAATCCTGTCTGATCAGCGTGCGGACTTTTTGTGCCTTCAAATAATAGGCATCATAATAGCCAGCAGATAATGCAAACGTGCCGAGCATGATTCGTCGTTTGGTCTCTGCACCGAAACCGGTTTCGCGCGTCTTCAAATAGACATCCAGCAAGCCATCACCATCGCGCTCTGACAACCCAAAACGGATACCATCATATTTCGCAAGATTGGAACTGGCTTCTGCAAACAGAATTAAGTAATAGACAGGGATTGCATACTGTGTGTGCGGAAGCGAAACTTCCACAGCTTCGGCACCCAGAGATTCGATCTGTTTGATCGCAGTCCGCAGGGAAGCATCGACTTCTGAATCAAGACCTTCAACAAAATATTCCTTTGGAATGCCAACGCGGAGCCCGCGCAGGTTTTCGGATTTCTTCAAGGTTTCAGAATAGATTTGGACCGGTTCTATTCGTGATGTGCTGTCTTTGGGATCGTGCCCAGCGATGGCTTCAAGGACCAGCGAAACATCGTAAGCGCTTCTTGCCATTGGACCGATCGTGTCAAAGGATGAAACCAGGGGAATCAAGCCATAGCGTGAAACGCGCCCATAGGTTGTTTTGAGGCCTGTAACCCCACAAAATCCCGCGGGCATGCGCACTGATCCACCTGTATCTTCGCCGAGCGAGAAGGCTGCCAACCCGGCCGCGACCGCCGCGGCAGATCCGCCACTCGAGCCGCCAGGGACATAATCAAAATTCCACGGGTTGCGCGTGGTGAAGAATCCTGAGTTTTCGGTGGATGAGCCCATGCCGAACTCGTCCATGTTGTTTTTGCCGAGCAGAACAGAGTTGGTTAACTTCAACTTACGAATAGCAGTTGAGTCGTAGAACGGTTTGTAGTTCGCAAGGATTTTGGAGGAGCAGGTTGTATTGATACCCCGTGTCGATAGGGAATCCTTGGCAGAGTAGGGGATGCCAGTGAGAGGAGTCGAGCCTTCGCCTGTCCTGATACGCTGATCCGCCTCGCGGGCTTGTTCCAGTGCAAGTTCCCCTGAAACGGTCACATACGATTTGATCTGCGGGTCAAGTCGTTGGACGCGGTCCAGATAGGCGCGCGTGAGCTCTTCCGAAGAAATCTTACGGCTCCTCAGTAGTTCCTGTGCCTGCTGGAGGCTTAGCTCATGTAAGTCCATGGTTATTGTTCGATGTGGACGCGCGGGATGACCACATAATCATCCTTTGCTTGTGGCGCGTTTGAAAGAAACTCATCGGTTGGTACAGACTCTTCGATGAGATCTTCTCGAGTCACACTTTGATTGGCAGAAGACAAATATGCGGGCGGAACATTGTCCGTATCCACTTCGTTCAGGATGCTGACGTAATTCAGAATGTCATTGAACTGGGGGACGAACAATTCCGTCTCATCTTTGGATAGAGCCAACCGCGCCAGAGACGCGATCTCTTTCACCAATTTCTCGTCAATCTGAATTTTTGTTTTTTTGCTCATAAGAAATTTCCTAGGCTTCAATCGTCTTGGATTTCTGTGAAGAAAGGCAACAATCGGTCTGTTAATTGATTCAGCATGACTGCTCGCAATTTTGCGAGCCTGCTTAGTTATTGTTTTCCTTATTTTGATTGGTAAGCGGTCTGCTGCTGGCAGAGAGTTGGGCGCGCTGTTGAGCAGCATTTTCTTCCAATTGTTTTCTGATCCAGCGCATAAGATTTATTGCCTTATGTTCAGGCATAAAACATGCGCCGACTGTTTCTGCAAACGGGACAGGAAAACGGAAACCATCCACCTCGTACCATAACGCTCCATCTGTACAGTAGGCGAATTTCGCAATTTTGTTAATCACCAGCTCTTTTAGGTTCATCATATACCTTTCTGTCGAGCGGATTACTCTATCCAATCTTGATATGCAGTTCCTTTAACTGCTTCGGCTCAACTTCGGACGGCGCATCTGCCATCACGTCGCGTCCCGTTTGATTCTTGGGGAACGCGATCACTTCACGGATATTCGGTTCGTCCGCTAGCAGCATGATCAGGCGGTCAATGCCGGGCGCCACGCCTCCATGCGGCGGTGCGCCATATTCGAACGCCTCGAGCATATGACCAAATTTCTGTTCGATCTGGTCGCCGCTCAAGCCCAGCAACTGGAAGACCTTCAATTGAACGTCACTGCGATGGATACGGATCGAACCCGAAGCCATTTCATAGCCGTTGCAGACCATATCGTAGGCGTCCGAAAGGATGTCACCCGGGTTGGTCTCGAACTTTGGCAGATCGTCCACCTGCGGCATCGTGAACGGATGATGCTCCGCATCCCATTTCTGTTCCTCTTCGTTCCACGCGAACATCGGGAAATCCACGACCCAGGCGAACGCCATCAAGTTCGGGTTTGCCAGATTTAACTTATCGCGGAAGATCAGACGCAATCCACCGAGTACTTTGTTGACGACCGCGCGTTGGTCTGCGGCGAACAGGATGAGGTCGCCTTCCTGCGCGTTGACTTTTGATTTGACCGCTTCCACTTCTTCCGGTTTTATGAATTTCGCGGCGGTCCCTTTCAAGCCTTCAGCGGTTACCGCTAAAGTAGCCAGTCCCTTCGCTCCCAGCGCCTTCGCAGACTCGGTCAATGCGTCCACTTCCTTGCGCGAATACTCCGCACATCCGGGCGCGACAATACATTTGATTACGCCCCCGGTTTCAATCGCAGATTGGAATACACGGAAATCGCTCCTGGCAAAGATGTCACGCACATCGATCAGTTCCATGCCAAAGCGCAGGTCAGGCTTATCCGAACCGTACCGCTCGACTACTTCACGATACGAAAACTTGGGCCATGGGGAAGAGAGCAGCTTCTTGTGCGGCGTCACCGCCGGGATCATTTCCGTATAAAGCTGTTCGACCAGAGCCAGCACATCGTCGCGCTGAACGAAGGACATTTCCAGGTCAAGTTGTGTGAACTCGGGCTGACGGTCACCGCGCAGGTCTTCATCGCGGAAGCAGCGCGCGATCTGAAAGTAGCGGTCGATGCCTGCGACCATTAACAACTGCTTAAGTTGCTGGGGTGATTGCGGCAAGGCATAAAATTGTCCGGGATAAATACGTGAGGGAACGAGATAATCACGCGCGCCTTCCGGCGTTGCCTTGAATAAAATCGGAGTTTCGATTTCAATAAAATTTTGCTTATCCAGAAAATCGCGCATAAATTTAACGACTTTATGACGCAAAACCAGGTTGCGACTCATTCGTTCGCGTCGCAAGTCGAGATAACGGTATTTGAGGCGCGTGTTCTCATCTGGCAGGTCATTCTCGCCACTGACCATGAACGGCAGAGTCTTGGCCGGGTTCAATACCTCGATAGACTCGGCAATCACTTCGATCTCACCTGTCTGCATTTTAGGGTTTTCCATCCCTGCCGGTCGCCGCTGGACTGTACCTGTGATTTGCAGGACCCATTCCATGCGGACGTTTGATACCGCGTCAAGAGTTTCCTTCGAGAGGTTGGGATTGATGGTTACCTGGACCAGACCATAACGGTCGCGCAGATCAAGAAAGATGACAGCCCCATGGTCGCGGCGGCGGTGGACCCAGCCCGCGAGGGTGACTTTTTGGTTTGCATGGGTGGCTCTTAGTTCGCCACAGGTATGAGTTTTGTACATTGTTCGCCTCCGATGATTTACTGGAGTCCAAAATCTCCAGATTTTGGGTATCCAAAGCCAAGCCCCACAGGTGTTTCGCACACCTGCCTTGGTGCGGCTCACCTGCCTGATTTGCTAGGCAAATCACGGGCAGTGCCAGGGAAGACTTTGGAGTCCTTATTTAGATAAAATAAATCGCCCTTCGCTATTGCGTTGGGCGATTGGTTTTCTTTCAGAACTTACTTTTTAACCAGCAAAGCTTCGCCCAACGATAGGGGGATTATCGTCATTGTTATTATTATTGGCGAAGCGAAGTTGGTATTGCATAATGGCGGCATTATAGCACAGACTTATCTTTCAAGTGCAGATTCGGCCGGATTTTTAGGATTGTAATGAACAATTCATTACGCTCGAACGGCCGGGAGAACGCGCAACGGCAGCTTGTGCCTCGCCAGTCATGTGGATATTCATAAATTGATCCCCTGCTTTTATCGTTTGGCTTTGATAGGTGTTGTTGAAAACAGATCGATAAGCAAATGACCTTTTAATGATGAAAGTCTGGTGTAAGGTGGGTGTAAGGTAATCTGTGCCTCTATTACTTTCAATCCCTTAGTACGTGTTGTATATTGAGTTAGCATCAAAATCCTGATCACGTCCAAAAGGAGAATAAAATGAATTACCGAATTATGTTTGCTCTCAATTCTGTCGTTGCCCTCTTATTTGGTCTGGGATTTTTGTTTCTTCCCAGCCGAGCACTGGGCCTGTTGGGAACAGAGACATTCGTCTCTACAGTCTTGGTCTCACGGCTTTTCGGAACGGCCATGCTCGGACTCGGGCTGGTCCTGTGGTTTGCGAAAGATGTCACCGACGTGAGCATGCAAAAAGGGATGGGGATCGCTTTGCTCGTTGGGGCTGTCACGGGATTGATCGTGACCATGCTCGGAACGTTCGCCTCCCATGCTGTCATCCGCACAAATGGATGGGCTGTGATGCTCGTGTATCTCATTTTTGGATTGGGTTATGGATATTTGTTGTTCTTGAAGCGTGAATCATCCTTTAAACCGGCTTAGTGGACCTCAAGAAACGCCCGCCTGTGCGCAGCACGAGCGGGCCTTTTTGTTGTAACATCATTGCATATTGGTCTAGGCATCTGGTTGGGGTAACTTTTGACGTCAGATGTCGTCATGGATTTGACAATCGGACACGTTATTGATGATTTCCTTACCTGAAAATTGGGTGGGGTATTCTCTAAATATTGCTCACAGACACAAATCTCATGACAGATTGTTATAAAATAAAGTAGATCTGGAGATAGTTTCGTTATGGATTTTGTTGCGGATAATCAATCTGCTGCTACGGAAAGAATCGCACAGCCGAAAATCCTTGTCGTGGATGATGATGTATTGAACCAGCGTATGATGAAGGTTCTATTGACACGCGAGGGTTATCAGGTGGATCTGGCATCCAATGGCTTGGAGGCCTTCGATGCGATTAAATTTCAGCACTATGATGTTGTGTTTATGGATCTGCAAATGCCAGTGATGGATGGAATCGAGGCAAGTCGCCGTATTCGCGAGTGGGAGAATGGGGGCAAACATACCTTTATTGTAGCCTTGACAGCCAGTTATCTGCCGGAGGAAGGACATATACTGTTCGAGGCGGGTATAGATAATTATATTTCCAAACCATTCGAGCTGGAGCATATCCAACGCTTGTTGAAATATAGCTTGACTCCTCGGGTTCCGATTGCGAAACAGTCAGCGATCTCTGCTCAGGAGACCTCGCAAGAGGTCCTTGATATTCAGAAGGGAATTGAACAGGTCGGAGGAGACCTGGAAACTTATAAGGAATTGCTGGGGGACTTTATCAACGGGCTTCCTGAAAGATTGCAGGTTATGCAGCATTCCTTCGCAAAGATGGATTGGGTGGGACTCTCCAGAGCGGCACATAATCTGAATGGGATTGCGGCCAGCCTGGGCGCTTCGCAATTGTCTGAATATGCAAGAAAGCTTGATAGGCAAAGCATTGACGGTTATACTGAACCCATGGATGATTTGCTGCGGGAAATTCAGCTTATAGGTAGCAAATTGCTAGAAACTTCGAACAATTTTCTTGCCGACAAAAAGATCAACGCCGGATCATTGTAGAAAATTGTGTCTGCCTGGAGGATTACATGCGGGTGTTGCTAATTGATGATGAGCAATTTTATTTTAAGTTGTTAAAAAAGACGCTCCCGGAGGCGGAATACAATCTTGAGTACGCAAAATCCGCGAGTGAAGGACTCTCCAAAATCCCATCCTTTGAGCCGGAGATGCTTATCGTCGATTTGAAGCTCCCAGAGATGGATGGATTTGAAATCCTTGAACGTTTACGCCGCGATCCCAAATTCAGCTATATGCCGGTGATCGTGATTACATCCCGAGATGAATTAAGTGAGAAGTTAAGGGCTTTTGAATTGGGGGCTGATGATTACGTGGTTAAACCTTTCCAGCCGGAAGAGTTGGTTGCTCGTATGGGAATATTGGCTCGTCGTGGCCGGGCGATGCGTCTGGCTCAGAAGGAAACACCGGGCGCAAAATCAGCCACCATGATTACCATCCACAGTTTGCGGGGCGGCCTGGGATGTTCCAGTATTGTGGTTAATCTGGGATTGGCATTTCATAAACTCTGGGGGCAGCAGACACTTCTGATGGATGGCGTCTTAACCGCTGGACAAGTGGCCCTGATGCTGGATGCAAAACCCACAGCGACCTGGGAAAACCTGGTAGGCGTTGAAACAGAAAACATCGATGATGCGGTTGTCGGTGAAATGATGGGTCCCCATAAGAGCGGAATTCGCTACATTGCTTCGCCGCGCTATCCCATCGCTGCAGATACATTTACACACGATACATTAAAAGTGTTTTTGGAAAGATTAAAAAGCCAAAACGATTTTATCATTGCGGATACTTCTCATGATTTTTCCGATATGACGATTCATATGTTGAATATGTCCAATACAATATTATTGGTCATGGCTCCAGAGCTGGCGTCTCTTCGGACAACGATGAGTGCCCTTGAAATATATGACAGGCTGGCGATTCCTCTCGATAAGGTGAAGGTCGTCTTGAATAATAATTCTTCCAACCCGGCGATCAAGCAGGCGCAATTGGAAAAGGTATTAAAGCATCCGATCGATTTTGTATTGCCCTTCGAGGCTGGCGAGGTAAACCGGGCTCTCAACTTCGGTCAACCCTTTATTTTGAACAATCCTGACTTGCCGATCTGCCTTGTATTGGAAAGGATGGCGTATGCGATGAGCGATGATGCCCATAAGGCTCTTCCGCCGGCTGTGCCATCGGCGACATGGAAACGAGTTACCAGTCAACTGTCTAACAAGTAAAAGCCATGCGGGCCAGAAAACGCCATTCTCTTTACCGCTTCATTCTCGCACTTGGAATAGCGCTTCCAGGCCTGATTGGAATCCTGGTCGTTCAAGCCAAAGCTGTTGCCAACCAGGCAGGTATGGCTAAATCGGCTTTGCAGACCGGATCTCCATCCACTTCTACGCCAACTCCTCCCCAGACCACTTCAACACTTCCGTTTCTGACTTCAACCGGGTCAGCGAGTCTTCCTACCTCCTCAAGCCTTTTGCCCTCGGGTTTATATGCCTTTATCGAGGCTCCCAAGGGACTCGTCCCCAAGCCTTATGTAATCTTGAGCGCATTTTCAGGTCTTCCACGAACCGTTTCCGTTACGATCAGAGGATTCATCAATTCTGATGAATTTGTTTGTACTCAAGTTCCCTGTGCCATCGATTTGCAGACAAGTTCGCGGTTGGTATTTGCTGCCTATGCTGATACAGGCGAAAGCAGTGAGACAGTCATAGCTTCTGTATCGGTGACTCAGGAAACAGACGGATATTTGGTAACCATTGACACAGTAAGTCAGTTTAGTCTGTTCAGCAATGCCTGTTCAATTGCCTGGGGTCAATCCGACGAAGCGAATGTAACCTGGGATGATTTTGTACAGTTTCCTTATCAGCTTCACACCAAGAAGACGTTGCATACGCTTGTTACTCAATTGCTCATTAACGGGATTGTAGATGCACATGATTGTCCGGCTGGCGGCTTGAGTGTGGGCCTGGATTGGCCCACGGCCTGTGGTCTCGAACGCGCTTCCAGCAAGATGATCGAGTGGGAAAACCAGTTCGACGACCATATCTGGCTTGCTAGCCGAAACCAGGGAATCCCTCCCAAAATATTGAAGACCCTGTTCGAAATTGAATCCCAATTTTGGCCCGGGAATGCGCGCTTTTATCTCGACGAGTTTGGGTTGGGTCAGCTCAATCAATTGGGTGTGGATGTTTTGCTCCGTAGAGATCCAACCTTATTCCAGAGCGTTTGCCCGGGAGTACTCTCGGATTGCGCGACCTCCTATCTCAGCCTGAATCCAGAACAGCAGGCCATGATTCGCGGAGCGGTGGTGCGCCAGGCGGATGCAAGCTGCGCGGATTGTCAGTATGGAATAGACCTGGATAAGGCCAAGGAAAGCGTTGCCCTCTTTGCCAGGTTGATGAAAGCAAATTGTCAGCAGGTAGATTTCATTTTGAATCAGGCAATTCCTCCCGATCGAGACGCGGATGCAGCCACGGCGACGGCTGCGGTAGCTACGATTGCTGCGGGTGGCAACACGGATAGTACAAGTTACGAGGATCTCTGGCGATTTACATTCCTTTCCTATCATAGTGGGCTGAGTTGTTTTCAGCAGGCAGTATTTGCTACCAAAAAAGCCAAGCAACCTATCAATTGGGAAAATGTCGCAAAAAGACTTAAGTGTAGGGGCGCAGAAGATTATGTAGATGGATTTATGAATAATCTGGCATCCTTTGATTTTTATCTTCTGGATACCACCGATCAGAACGCTGTAATTGGCGCGCCGACTATCATCCCCACGCGGACGGCCATTCCGACGCCGACCGTTTATATTTCTGACGCGACTGTAAAGGTCCAGGTATTTATGGATCGCAATGGAAATAATTCTCCCGACGATGGAGAATGGATTGACGCCATGACAGTGCTGCTTGAGACCTCGACAAATCAACAGATCACCCAGAGAACGCAAAATGGGATTGCCATTTTCGATATGACTGGCTTAACACCCGGCATTGGGATCAACGTCAGCCTGCCCGGGTTGTATCGCAACCAGAGATTTGATCTACCGCAGCACGGTGAGGTGACCGTGACCTTTATGTTTGAACAGCCTCCCTTACCCACGATTATTCCTTAGTGAGATAGACCATGTCAAAGAAAAAACGAATTAAGAAAATATTTGAGAACGCTCCCATTGAATCAGCAGATGTCAATGACAAATCAATGGAATCCGTTCCGGCTGATGCGCAGAGTGAAGAGACACCTCTGGATACGAATCCTCAAGAAGAAGTTATTGAAACATCTATCGTGAAGGAAGAATCTTCCACTGAGAATGCGCCCGTATCGGATGAAGCCATTACCGAGACAACGGAGTTCATACCAGCTGATGTACCGAACGAAACGACTTCTTCCTCTGAGAGTCTGCCAGAAGTATTGGAATCATCGGTCGATAGTGGAGAGTTGTCCAACGAGGATTCCTTAAACCCAGAGGAGACGGAAAAAGAATCTACGGAAGATTTATTGGATGATGTACGACGGTCTTTGATTGAAGAGGAAGGCGACAAAGATCAAAAAGAGTCAAAATGGTGGCGACGAATTGGCAGGAAGGCCAAGAAACCTGAACCGCAGGAACCTCAAGTTCCGATGGAAATAGATCTGCCGCCATTGCCAGCTTCCATGGAACCGGTAGAAGAGCAGCCGCTGGAAAGTGAATCTGAAAAGGATGTTGATCAGATCGATGATTTGATCGATATGCTTGTCGCCGAGAATAAAGAGGTGGCTGTAATACCCGCTGCTCCTAAGGATGAAGTTCCATCTGAGCCTGAACCGGAAGTTGATTTTGAGGAACTGAAAAAACAGGCTTTTGGGCCGCGCACGGAGGGAGACGAGCCGGAGCCTTTGACGGATGTTCGTTCCATGGCCCTGGAGGGGGGTGAAGAAGTATTGGTGGAAGTCGATAGAAAAGCACCTGACCCCTGGGAGGAACGTTTCACTGCCTTTGAAAACGCGCTAAAACCATACCGACTCTATATTAACATTGCTTTGGCAACGTTGGGAGTTGTGATAGCAGTCTTTGCAGCCTTGATTATTTTCAGGGTGTATCAAGGATCGCGTCCGGAGCCTGTCCAAGAGGTGTCAAACCTGCCGTATCCGTCTGGAGTAAGTCTTCCGGGTGGCTGGAGCTTTAAACTAGGCAAAGGCACACTTCAGAATGGAAAATGGGAGCCGCGCGGGGCAGAATGGCTGCAAGGCACAGAGGTCTGCCGCTGGGTCTCATTGCCGTGGAGCCGCCAATTGGAGGCAGTCGTCCGGACTCTAAACCCGAAGGACCCAATTGATCTCGTGATGAGCAACAATGACAAATTCGTCTACCAGGTTTATTCTGTCCAGCAGCTAACTCCTGAAGAATTGCAAAACCTGGATTCCAACTCTCCGTGCCTGCTCTTGATTCTGACTCAACCCGATGCAGAAAAAAGGTGGGTACTGACAGCGATACCGTAGTCTATCAACCAAAAAGCCCAGTCCAATTGGACTGGGCTTTTTTGCTCTGATGAGCGGAAATATATTACGGCAGGGAGCTGCTGATGGTGCTGAATGTGTTGCCGATCTTGGGTCCGAGCAAGCGCATGACAGCAATGACAACGATGGCGACGAGTGCGAGAATAATAGCATACTCGACGAGTCCCTGGCCTTTTTCCTTCGGTGCAAACAACATGAGAACCTTCCTTTCGATAAAAAAAAGATGGATTGCTGAGGACCTCCCTCAGTGCTGATTCCATGACCGTTTCAGGGGTTAAAAGTTACAGGGGCACCGCCGCGCCTTTTCGGTCACACCATCAAACCCCCCTTGCAAAAACGCCACCTGGAAACCCTAATGATTCAGCTAAAATTTACAGATGGGATTTGTTCCACTACTTTTGCAATTGAATTAATATGAAAAAGTTACCGCGATAAGCCAATATGTACGGGCCGATCTCATTATTGAGTATTTCTGGCTATATATGGTGATCGTTCTTGTGGGTCCTCCTGTAACTTTCAACGTATAGACACGTCCTGCCTGTGATTAAGTAACGATCGTAT
>Ga0065707_10082211_pt1 | contig 19036 bp, 6 predicted proteins | sample SwiRhicommuniRL3_FD_59094 | JGI IMG/M metagenome (GOLD analysis project Ga0065707, IMG submission 59094) | Switchgrass rhizosphere bacterial communities from Rose Lake, Michigan, USA - RL3 v2 (version 2) | ecosystem: Host-associated > Plants > Roots > Rhizosphere > Soil | place: East Lansing, MI...
TACTCATATTCTTCCATTTAGTGGTAGTAGTGAAAAACAATTCGATTTTATGTCCTCCATCATGGGCTCGAGCTGATTTTTCCAAATGATGGATGTAACCGAGATGTATTCAATACTCACAAATCACCACTCGTATTCACTTACTAAAGAATGACAATACTTCGCTAAGTATTCACTACACTCATTATTCACTAATTTTACTTTTATCTATAACTACCTTACGGTATATAAGTTCTATAACCTTCGCTATAGAGATAGTACAACTCGAAAGTAGATATGTTCAGGTGGTCACCAAATAGTATCATAGACGTTGCTAGAACACTACTAGTAGCTGTTCCTTACAATATCGAAACACTACTGAGACTCATCATCTTTCATCTCTAAGACTAAAGATATAAAGAACCTGCTGACACAATATCTCTATGCACCAACTCCAACCCCTTCTCCATCTTAGCCTCTAACTCTCCGTTACCAATGGTTTTCGCAGCCACCACCAACTGTCTAATCAATTCTTCCAATCTCTTAAACATTCTGATCAACGATCCTTCATAAACATCTGTCATCTTACAAATCTGTGTAAACGATGCTCCCTTACACCAAGCAAATGTGACTTCCATCAATTCTGGTCTGAAAGATTCGGTGTATTCTTTCTCAACAATTTCAATCTTACACTCTTTGTACACCTTAGCAATCTTACTTGCCATATCTTGCATGTTCTTCAAAGGTTCTGCCAACTCAGGCTTGAGTCTTGGAACCTCCTTGGCTCTCTCTTGGAATACGAAACAACTCAACAACGAAACACACTGTTCTACGCTCAAGTCGTTGAAGTTACCGTTGAAAATCAATTCCGTCAATAACAATTCATCTCCAGTACTGATCTCACAAGCAACTCTACCCTTCAATTCGATGATATCGTTTTGGGTAGTGAATCCTAATCTTCTCAATACTCTCTTTCTATGTCTTAAGTCGTCCAATTGAATGACTGCTTGGGCTTCTAAAATCTTGTCTTTCAATTCTTTGATTTTGCTTTCGATCTTGACCTTTTCTGCATATTTGGAGTACAATTCGTCCAACCTAACAGACCCATATAACGAGTTGGCTGCCAACTTGCCTTCCAAGACATCGATTTTCCTCAACAACAACTTAAATTCTTCGTCGTCGATCTTCATACTTTCAACTGGATCCATAAGAGGAATTCCGTCCGGTAATCTTCTAGGCAAGTCTTTCATGGTCTTCAATAAAGTTTTCTTTGCTCCAGAACTCTTTAAGTCGTCTGGTACCTTCAATCTGACACTACTGATCTTTTCGATGGAATCGAGAGTTATAGGAATGTATTCAGCTCTCGATTTCTCGACACCTACTGATGGTCTTATACCTTCAGGCAACATTGGGTTGAATGGTTTGATCAAGTTCACTGGTGAGTCCACATACATCGTGTATACAAACACAGTCACAATATAAGATTCATGGGCTGTGAATGTTTGCGTAGGGTTTCTATTGTTAACTCTCTTAGTGAAAGAAGTAACCATTCCCCAGCCGTAGTCAAACTCTCCGACCTTGATCTTAACAACTCTACCTTGTTGAAGGAAAGGAATGATATGTCCTGGATGAGTGATGACTTGTCTGACGTCATTTTGATAGTTCGTCAACAGCTTCTTAAGGTCATAATATTCCTTAACGATCAACTCATCATCAACTTGGATTTTATTATAGTCAATAGTCAACTCTTGCAACTTGCTCTCCATAACTGGTACCGACGAAGCATTTTGGAATTGGAAAAACGAATATTCCAACATAAATTCAGGAGAAATTCCTTCCACTCTCATCAAATTCAAAATCATATTATATCCAAGATGGAACGCAGAGTCCAATCTGTCAGCTTGACCCTTTACCATACCTTTAGCGACTTGCGGTTCCATTTTCTCGTCAATCATCATAATAACTATACCACGATCATCTAAACCACGACGTCCTGCTCTACCAGACATTTGGATATATTCACCACCACTGACCCATCTAAAACCTTTACCATCCCATTTACGTACGGAGGTGAAAACAACAGTTTTAGCAGGCATATTTAAACCAATGGAGAAAGTTTCCGTAGCAAACAATACTTTAAGAAGTCCTTCTTGAAACAAAATCTCAATGATTTCCTTCAAAATAGGCAACAACCCAGAATGATGGATCCCAATACCTCTTCTAAGTAAAGGTAAGATGTTTTTAATCTGTGGCAATTCCTTATCGGCTTCAGGTAACAAGTTTATAGCGTTTTGGTAGATTTTAGTAAGAGCTTCACGTTCATCGTCTGAGTTGAAATCAAGTTTAGACATTTTCAACGCCAACGACTCACATTCTCTCTTGGAAAAGGAAAACACAATCACAGGATTGTATCTCTTCATATAGATCATCTTGACAATCTTATAAATATCCGATTTTCCATCTTTGTTTCCACCTTTGTAAGTTTGTCCCTTCTTCCCTTTAGAGTTTGCTGACGATGGATCATCACCAACATTGTCACTGATGGAAGCCATTGCTTTCTGGAAGTTTTCTTCTCTAAAGGTTCCTTTTTCATCCACAACCAAATGGATCCCATCCCCAGCAGCTGGGAATAAGTAATGCTGCAAAGGAGTAGGACGGAAGTCAGTATATACAACGTGACATGGTTGAGAATGGATCTTGACAATCCACTCGGCAAACTCCATGGCATTTGGAATGGTTGCTGACAAAAACACATAATGAACTTTATCTGGCAACAAGATAATGGTTTCTTCCCAGACAACACCACGAGATTTGTCTCTCATATAATGGACCTCATCGAAAATGACCCATGCTACTTCTCTCATAACTTCAGAACCTCTGTACAACATACTACGTAAAATTTCCGTAGTCATGACTAAACAACCTGCGTCTGGATTAATCGTCACATCACCAGTCATCAACCCAACATCACCAAATTCCGCAAGCAACTCACGATATTTCTGGTTACTCAATGCTTTGATAGGCGATGTATAGATAACTCTTTGTTTCTCTCTAAGAGATTGGGCAATGGCATATTCTGCAACCACTGTTTTACCAGCAGAAGTATGAGCTGACACAAGCACAGACTCATTACGATCAATACACGAGATGGAAGTGTCTTGAAATGGGTCTAGCACGAATGGATAATTTCTGGCTTGGTTGACTCTCTTGTGTTCTCCAATTGGTACGTATGGAAAATCAGGTGGAATCGCCACTTGATGTCTCACTTGATGTTTTAACTTTAATGGGCCCGAGGCTGGTCCTTGGGAAGCTGCGAGTAAACCATTCGAAACAGCCACTTCTCTAGATGCTTCGATTTCAAGAGAATCAAACACAACTGGTTTGATATCAGCTTTAGTTTTGTCGTCAGCCTTCTTCTTCTTTGGAGCTTCTGGTTCTTCAGAGATGGACCGTTTTTTGGAAGGTTCTTCCACTTGTTCAGTCTCGTTAGTTGAAATTTCTTCAACCTTGGGTGCCTCATCCACCACTGGAGGTTGTATCACCGGAGCCTCGTTGAATACATCAAACAAGTCATCCATAGTGTAAGGTGGTTGAGATGATTAGCCTTGACTTTTGAGATGAGATGCTTTTGTTTGATATATTTTTGTTTATGATATTTTGGTGCGGGCACGTCCTATTATAGAATCAGTTGATATTACGCTAGTGTATGGCAGTATATGAACAAGATTGGTAGACTAAGGAAGAGTAAGGTAGGGGAAGCTTTCTCGTGGGTATGGCTAGTATTTACTTCACATTTTACAATTTTTAACTACTCTGTATATTTGAGTATCTAAACTCAACTTACCAACTGAAAAAGGCTGGTAAGTTATAGTGAAAACTCTAAAAATGATGAATATTTTTATATACTGTATTGTGGAAGGATGTAGATTCTCTTGGTAATTGTACTATTTTGAATACCCCATCTGCTCCTTTACTATTAATTTCTTAAATATTCTTCAGAAATTGCTGCAAAATTCTCATAAAAATTTCAAAAAATACTAAAAATTCTCATAAAATGGCTGCAAATTATGGGATTTGAATAATTATCAACACATATAACAATACCAATTTCTTAGAAATATCTTTTAAAACAACTAAAAACTAGAGAAACTTCGCTACAAAAAGTTATCACAACAATTTGACTAAGAATTACGACTGATAAGAGTCATCTAAACAGAATTATAATACCTCTCTCTGCCTTTCGCTGAAGATTTCATCGCTGATGTTCTTGTTCGAAGTGTGAAAATGAGAACAATCTGTTGTGTTATGGGTGCACATTATATATCTTGTTACGATCAAAAGTCTGCTTATTCGTAGAGGTTTTATCATTTATCATTTATCATTTATCATTTATCATTTATCATTTATCATTTATCATTTATCATTTATCATTTATCATTTATCATTTATCATTTATCATTTATCATTTATCATCTATCATTTATCATTTATCATCTATCATTTATCATTTATCTTTCTTCTATCTATGTTATTAATTACATGTTTGTAAGCTCATAGTATCACTATATCAAGACAATCTTCTCCGTAACGTTCATCGTATTAATTTTAGCTGGGTATATAAATCTATAATAATTCTTAATATCTAAATATTATCAAAACCAAGTTTTTCTTGATTTTGAAGTACCTTCAACGTCCTCCATTTTTCTTTATCATACTCACCAATTACGGCACTTGGAACAGAACTAACTCTCGACCTGTCGGAGCTAGGGGTAGTATCTAAATCCCAAAAATCTATAGCTTCAGCCGGACTATAGACCCTATGCTTTGGTGGAACAGTCATTAGAGAAAATGAAGGAGAAGAGGATGTATGCTTATGATTTGTGATGTGTTGACTCGTGGCGGATCTATGAGTCTTGAGGAAGGACTTCAAAGATTTCTTTGGCGAGCCTGACTTGGACGACACAAATGATGTTAATGAAATCTGGTTCGAAACAGTCGAGCTCGAATGCTTATGTTTCATGATTTCATCATCAAAGTCGACACTCTGGCGTTGGTTGGTTGATTTTCTTCTAAACACGTTGCTTATTTTCCTTGGGCTTTCATGAAAGAATTTCTTGATTGGTGAAGAATTGGTGGTGTTTGGAATCTCGGTAGGTGTCACACATTGTACAAGCTCCATTTCAACGTTCAAGAAATTGGGCGTCTCGTCAAGACTATCAATGTATGAGGTTTCAGAATATTTGGATGAATCGCTTACATTTCGGAATGTATGCAAAGATGGAGCACTCAATGAACGGTGCAGATGGTTGTAAGAGGGCCTAGAACGTGCATAATGATGAGGAGGAGGGGTTTGCACAGGTTGCGATGAAATCTTATAAAGCGGTGAATGCATGTCTATCTGGCTCGAGGGCAGAACAAGAGGTTCTGAAATCTCGTTAGAGGATGTTTTCTCAACAAGATTTTGGTTTTCTGCCAATGTCGAATTCTCGTCCAGATTCACATCTTGATATCTAATGCTTCCTGTGTTACTTGGAACGTCACTCAAATGATCTATATTTTCAATATTCTGTTGAACAGTAAGGTGATCCTGAGTTGATGGGTTATTTGCAGTAAATATGTTCAAATTAGCACCAGACCTTGTTCTATGCTCTTGATAAAGATGTGAATTTTCATCCCATTCTTTCAAGGAAATACTATTGATACGGGTGCTTGGTTGTTGGTGTGGATTAGGACTACCAGAAATCCATCCGGCTTTGTGCAATGCTGACTTTGGAATTTCTTCCAAACCATTCAAGGTTGAGAAATAGTCTTTTTGATCCACAAAGTGATGATGGTTACGTTTTTTGGAGTAGTGAAGTGGAGGCGAGTCATATGTTTCCGGAAAGCGTGGTGAACTGAGTGTATCAGGAGAAGGAGTCGAGCACGTAATATCTTTTGTGTTTTCCCGTGTTTTTTTATAGAGATTCTCGGAAGTGATACCAAAATCACCTTTCTTGTCAGATATCAATCCTTGATCAAAATTGTCGAAATGTATTTCGTCCATTGGATCTGAGAATTCAGAGTTAGCGTAAGGAAGGTCTTCAGAAGACTTTTTAGTAGGCAATATGTGGTGGACAGAATTTTCAGACTCCGTATTGATCTGAACAGCTTCAGGTTCAGAACGTACAGATTTCGATAAAGTCTCTTTAACCAGCAAAGACTCAATTTCATCTTTGATATCGTGTGGTATCTGAGAACTTTCACCAACGGGACTAATGAAACTGGAAGAAAGTTTACTTGGAGAAGTATGAATTTGAAAAGAATCAGAATTAACATACCTAGGAGACTTAACTTTTGGAGCTTGAGGAGGTTGAAATTTATAAATTTGATCATCCTCATGCATTTTTACGTCCAGGTAGTATTGAACTCTGTTTTGATTTTCTTGATCCTTCACTGCTTCAGCTTTTTCTTGAACCAAAGTGTCTTGGGATATCGAGTTATTTAAACGACTCTCCATATACTCTTGTTTTCTTTTCGTTTCCATAATTGGACTTTCACCACTTTTCAATACTGGTGGTAATAAAGATTCATTAACGTTTGATAAGAACGATCTTTCATCATGGATTGATTTCCATCTTTGTTCTCTTTTCAAACCCTTTTTGTTGATAAAACTGGTCGATTTAGAACGTCTAATGTACTCCTCGGTAAACTGATTGTCTTTCATATCATTATTCGACCTACGGAATTCAATTGGTGGTTCAAGCATTTTATCTTGGTCTGCAAAGGCTACCAAATTGTTTTGGGAGTTGTAATTTGATTCAAGAAGTGAAATACGTCTTTCTTCAGAGTTTTCGACTGGCTCAATGGCTTTTGTAACAGAATTTACAGATACTTCCGAATCTCTCATATTGACCCCAGGTCTAGTGTTTTTGAAATCGAAGCTTTGTTCTTTCTGATTCTGCGTTCTGTCGTTGAAAACAGGTTTTTCTGCTAAATTCTTCATTTCCAAAAACCTATTTGTAAGAGCAATATTTGAAGACGAGTTTCTGAGAGAGTTTGGTACACTTCTAGAAGCACGAAGATATGAGAGTGTACTGAGTTTGCTTACATTTGAACATGCTGAACCTGTCTCATCAGTTATCTCTCCATTTCTCATTTTATTCAAAAACCCAAAGCTTCTACTTGATTTATCAGATAATGCTAGTTGTTCAGGATACTCCATCATGTGAAGCCTCGAACTGGATTCCATCCAGTTGTCACTGATATAGTCATGTTCTTCAAGTGATGATTTTATAAGGTTTGCCAAAGAGTCGTCGAAATTGGTTTCTAAATCAGATCTGGAATCACAGTTTTGGTCGATTAGTGTTTGTTCAGAAGATTTTTTGAGAATGGATGGTTCGAGAGGGCCATGATATTTGCCGTGGCTTATGTATTGATCATGAGAATGTCCGTGATATTGTCCATGAGACTTTCCATGGGAATGACCATGAGAATGACCATGGTTATAGCGTTTTTGAGATGATTGAGAGCCATACACTCGAGGGCCATGCACTTGAGCATGGAATTGTTGAGAATGCTGTTGTCTTGGTGATTCATATGAGTATGGCTCGCTTAAATTAGGTTTAGGAAAAGACGCATATTTATCCACTTGGTGTCTTTTGTTTTTACTATTGGGTTGGTATCCTTTAACTTGATATCCTTCCAATTGATATGCTTCCACTTGATATCCGTTGAATTCCACTATATTCTTTGAATCTTTGAATTGTCTGCTCTGAGAAAATTGATAAGTTTCTTGGTCACTTGTTCCGTGAGTTCTTTCAGATTTTTGAGATACTGTCTCTGTAGTACGGTTGGATGTGCCAGATTCATTTGTTACACTGTTCTCTTCCTCAGTACCTTCGTCCGAATATATATAATTCAATAGTGTTATGACGAATGATGTTGACAACAATATAACATTGATGACGAAGAGCAATGACACTATAACTTGCCAATTTCTTGGATGGTATTGGGCCCTTATGATCTTAATTCCAAGGATGATTGCTGTGGCGACGTAAAAGCATGAAAAAACCGCATGGCCCACGACGGTGGCCAAAAATACTTGTTTTGATGCAAATCGTACTATGATCACTACAATCGTAGTTAAAGATACAATAAAACCACTTACTATGAAGAGGATGCGTGAGATATTTGATATTTTGACGGCAATGATTGAAAGCACTGATGTAGCAATGGATAAGAGTATACTGGTGACATCGATGGAGGTTACTACGACTGATGATAACATAACCTAGTGGAAGGAAATACTGTGCAGTAGTTTGAAGAATGTAGTTCTCCTGTGATATATGGATCTTGATGATTCAAGATAAATTTGTCTTAAATTGGTGTTTTGAGGGAGGTTTATTGTTATTTAGAATGATTTGTGTACACGTTGTAGATTGTATCGTGACGAATTATTGTGGTTGTAATGAGGAGTTCGATTAGATTGATATCCAACACTACTTTGTTAATCTGACTTTGGTGTCAAGTTGCTTAATACCGAAATTTGCTGTCTATTTCAACATGTACCACGCTGAAGCAATTCGGTTATCTGACTTAGGCGAGAATGATGCAAAAACTATTGATCTGCAATTCGTAAGATGATATGGTAGATCTATGAGGGGGTATACTAAACGTTCTAGACCACAACTAGTGTAATTTTTCTCTAGCTATTCCACAACTTGATGAGTTGGTGTTGTTATGAAAGTGTTGTAAGTTTTGAGAATTAATGGTGAGGTTGAGATGTAAATATTGACATTTTTGTAGATGTTTTGGTTTTGCCGCATTGGGCCAAAATTCAATGAAAGAAAACTGACGAGAGAAAATAAAGCTAAAGAAAATAACGCCAGAGAAGATTTATGATATGTGGGCCAGGATGTGTTTGCAGACGTTATGTGTGGGAGCGCAAATACGTAGAGATGTTAAATGGGTGCAAGAAGCAGGAATAAATCTATAAAACTATGGGGCTGCTAGTTAATAGTGCGCGTACCATGTTTCATAACTATCTCTCGTAAATTCTAGATAATACGGAAAGAAAGATCTAGTACCTCCTTGGTACGACCGAGGATAAAATAAATGGATTTATAGGATATTGATTTTACAGGATATTGACCATGCATAGGTCCTAATATATAGTCGCTAAGTGTAACTTCAAGTGTGGTTCGAATTGAATTGAATTAAAATTCAGATTTGGCTGCAAACTTTATGGAACTCAGCAAATTCACCAAGAGAGGAGAATTATAGTACAAGAAACGTTAAAAGGATACTAAAGCCAGGGCTGTTTGCTATTGCGTATATAATAAAGCCCGCCAATTGTTAGTATTGTTAGTAATGGCCTATTTCTAGGAACGACGACGACTACTCACTATAATTATGTGTGCGCCATGTGCTCCTAACGCGAGAACGAACAACTCCCAGCCGTCGGTCTAATCTCGAAAACGATCATTTTAATGCATTTTGGGAATCTCTCAGTAATCAAATTGTGATTGACTGACAACTAAGCAGTTTATCATGAGCTCAGAGTCGAACCGTAAACTTTCTGTCTCGAAATTGGCATAGATTTGGAAGTAGCCAGAAAATAGACCGAGAAAATCTGGTTTGAACTCCGATTCAAGTAAAATTCATACAGCCATATTAATGTTACTAATCTACATGAAAAGGCCTCTGGAGGACTGAACTTTGAGTAGAAAGAAACACCAGTCAGTCAGCTGAACCATATCTTGAAAAGTCAGAAGTGCTTCATTTCGTTAGGTCATTCGTTAGTGCATATTCTAATATGGTAGTCTGTTCTAACTTGAGACACTACAATTAATCTACTCATCAAATAAGAAATTTCTCAGTCAAATCGTTAAATTGATAATTTTATATAGAAAGATCAGTACAGATCGTCAGATCATTATTCAGTTAAGCAGGCCAATTGAATCAATTGTCCTTGATTCCTAAAATTTATAATCTCCGCTAACCCAAGTGTTAACCATTTCCAAGGAGTTTTCTGGTTGATCATATGGAACCATATGTCCACCTCCAAAGACTCTCAAGAAAGTAAAGTGCTTGTAATTCTTAACTTCACCGGCAACCTTCTTACCGACCTTCCAGTCTCTGACTGGTTCTTCAGCAAACTTCTTCAGTCCTGACCATTGCAAAGCATTGGTCCAGGCTTGGTTACCTAACCAGTTACAAATGAAATCCTTGTCACCGGCATAGATCAAAACTGGCAATTTTTGTTCCAAGAGATCAATAACAGACTTGAAATATGGCTTCATCCAATCACCAGCAAACATAAAGTTTCTGTTGATATCAAAGTTACATGATTCATATTCATCAACTTCAGCACCCAAGGCCTTCTTAACATCTGGCAAGTTCAAGTAGTCAGAAATGTATTCCAAGCCCTTGTAACAGAGAGAAGAACCTTCACACATAGTTCTGATATCATAAACATTTCTTCCAGTTCTTTGGTATGGTCCCATTTGTCCGTTGTTACAATAGACAGTTGCTGGAACACAAGACCACACAGATCCAGATTCGTAACATGAGTTAATCAAAGATAAACATCTTGGAATAGCGTTTGTCATCGATTCACATTCTTCAGGTTCCAAGACTGATGGTTCACCACCTAATCCACAAGCCATTGGTTCGTAGTATTCGTATTGGGTAAGAGGATCAGTCAAACCGTTACCAATCATGACAGAAGTCAAGTTGAATCCACGGTCATCGTGACTCAAAATTTCGCTTGCAAATACTGGAATGTAATGTCCAGCATAAGATTCACCAGCAATATGGAATGGCAATTGGTTGTATTCAGGGAATTGTTGGAAGAACAATTCCAAGAAAGCATAGACATCTTTACCAGCAGTGACAGTGTTAGAAACGGACGACGAGGAATAAGAGTATCCTACATTAACCGGTTGATCAAGGAAAATAACAGTAGCATTGTTGTTCCAAGCGTATGGGTTATGGATTGGTTTCAAGTCTTCGCCGATGGAAGATGGACCCAATTCAAAAAATAAACCAGTCAATGATGAACAGCCTGGTCCACCATTCAACCACAAAATAACAGGGTCATTCTTTGGGTCGTTTCTGGACTCAAATGCCCAGTAGAAGAAATGCTTATCTTCATCTTCTACATCCAAGTAACCCGAATATTGCTTTACGGAGTCGACACCCAAACTTTCTGGAATTGACTTAACACGCAACTTGTGATTTGGAACTTTTGTACTGGTTACAGTATGTTCAAACTTCTTTAAGGTTGCTTTCTTTGGTAACGACTTGAAGTTCATTTTGGAGATAACATCTGGGAATTCCAACATCATTTCCAGCCACAATTTCTTGGTGGACAATGGAATTGCTTCAAGAGGTTCATTAAGATACTTGGAAATAGTTTCAAGAACACTATTCTTACCAAAGTCCAATGAATTGGCAACATTCTCGAACTTCTCGGACATTCTGTCAAAGTTGAAGTCGAATGATTGTTGGAGGCTTTCCATTGAGTTTGGAACAGTTAGCGCCTCAGCACTGCCAATGGCAGCGATGATCGTAACGAGTGCTTTGATAGATAATCTCATACTCAATACTAAAGGGAGGTATTTAGGGGAAAATTTTAAGCGGCTACCCCTTGCTTTTTATATTCCTGGGGTGGCAAACTAGATGATATGGGTATTATGTAAGGACTTATGTAATCAATGTGGAAGTGTTGAAGTACATGAATGTGAGCAAGAGGTGAGCTAAAAATGTGCTCCGGGAGGTGATATGGAGTAGATGGAGGTGGCATAAGATCTTTAGGCATCCTGGAAAGCACAATAGTCTTTGTATACTTTATCTATCTACTTTAATGGTGGCTATGTATGGGATGTATGTAGCAATATTAGTATTACATAAGAATATGGAACAGATTACATAATTTGCTCACCAAAAGAAGCTAAATTAGTGCCATTTAGGGCGATGGCATGACGAAAACGGTTGCTCACCAGTAAGTAGAGCCGCAGCCATTGAACCTCGGAATTGCCAGAAACTTGGTAAGGTCTGCAAAACAGGAAAGATTGGGTATCTTTCCTGCAATTAAACACTCCAGAATTGGACACTGATAAGGACTGGAATATTTGAAGTAACCACTGGGGTTCTGTGCACTTCCCAAAACAGGTCAGGCAAGATAACTATCATCGATAGATGTTGCTACGTCATATTGCAATTTTATTGCGGAGTTAACGGGTTTCTTGCTAGAATTCCATGTTACAATTTGATCTTGAAGACTGATAATGAAGAAGAATTTAAAGGTTCATCAAAATAAAGGTTCATCAAAAACAATTCCATACATAGTAAGGATGGTGTTACACTATGATGATTTCATGATTTTCCCATTATATGCTTCTCCCTACTTCTTTATGTTCTTGCTTGTTTCGACTCTTTATATGTTTCTCCCACTCTTATATTCTTCTCCCACTATCATGCTATTCCGATATCCAGAACTGCTTACATAATCAATGACTAATATTCAAATTGAAAATGGAGCCTCTTGAACAAACGGAACACTCATCTGATACTGAGCTCATGATATATGAACTTCTCGAGATTTGATAGGAAGGAGATCATCGGTAAGGGAATATCTGGATATGCTCAGCTATGTAAGTCCAAGTCTGGAGTGTATGTAATCAAAACGTATCACGAGAAGGAATCCTATGAAAGTAAGCTGGAGTACCAGGAGAGAGTGTTGCATGAGTACAGAGTACTTCAGCAATTAGACCATTGTAACATCATCAAGGTGTATAAGTATGAGGTCTCCTTGTTGGGAGGGACTGTGAAAATATACATGGAAGCCGGAGGAGCTCGAGTGATGGAGGTGGTGACCAAGACCGAACCCCGGAACCTGTTAGTTAGTAGACAAAACAAGCAATCAGAAAACACAGGTGTAAGGAAACTTGATCAGCCTAACAGAAACATTAAAAGTTTGACTGATGTCATTAACCAAGATACTGAAAATTCGTCAGAACAGCCACTGGATGTCACACCAGTGTACAATTTGACACAAGAACAACATATTCAGCCATTGAACCCGATAGATCTGTTGGAATCATTGGTTCTTTGTTTCTTCAAACAAATATGTTCGGGAATTGAGTACCTTCATTCGAACGGAATATGCCACCGGGATTTGAAACTAGACAATCTAGTGGTAACTCCATCTGGAATCATAAAAATCATCGATTTTGCAACTGCCTTTCATACTGGCCCAGAGAAACCTCTAGCTATTGGTTTAGTGGGCTCTGCAGCGTATTGTGCTCCTGAGACCTTTAGCTCATTGAAATATGATGGTAAAGCTGTAGATATCTGGTCACTAGGGATTATCCTCTACATTTTAGTTTTCAGAAAACCTCCTTGGAAGTCGGCTCACTCTTCCGATCCCCTCTACTCCAACTTTCTCTCGGACCCTAGCCCTCTACACATGCTGCTAGCCACATCCATAACCACCTCCACCACATTTACGAGTCATATCCTCGAACCAAACCCCTCTTCGCGTTGTACGATTGCTGACTTCTTTTCAGATCCGTGGTTCAATTCTATAGAGCTGTGCTCTGACTCCTCTCGTTGTTCTTATCATTCCAGACTCTAAATGGCTGACTTCGATGCAATTAGGGCGTTAAAACGACTCGTTTCTAGGTGACTCGCTCCCCGGTGACTCGCTTTTGACTCTTATTTCCTGACTCGTATTTGATATGACTGACTTGTGGAGAACACTTATTCCGAACAAACCACATGATGATTTCCGAGCAAACCAACCACATCCTGACTTCCGGGGACAAATTGATTTAGCTAAAGTCAAAGAGTGAGAGAAAGTTTAGGTCACACAACCTTCAGTTACATATAAGATCACTATAATTCACGTCGATTCTTGATTGAAACGAGAAGAAACTCTGCTTAAGTTGTTTCTCAGTAGCACAAGAACTTGCTGAGTTGAAACTTGACAGGGAATTATAAGGCTTTTCTTCGACTTCTATCTCTCAATCGCCTCAAGATTTCACTGACCTTCTCTCACTAAGAAGTCACTTCGAACACACCTGTGTACATAAAATTTCTGAATTAAAGTAATATGAATAACTAAGCTCAGTTTAAGCTCAGTTTATTCTTGTACAATAATGTGACGCTACCAACGTCTAATTTGTTCAAGTAAATTTTCCCTAGACTATGTTTTCCAGGTCTTTCTGTCCAACGTCTAACTGGACATAAAGAGATTTCCTTGAACTAGCATAGTCATATTCTTCATAAATTTGCAATCACCAGAATCGGCGGACTTTCTCAAAACACCCTCGGAAATGGAGAAAAAAATTCACTGAAAAATTACTTAAACCACCACGAAACCACCTTTCTTTCAACTTCACCGACAAGATGCTTTCCACCACCCTTCGTTCTTTAAGAACCCCAGCACCTCTCCGTCTAGTTAGAGCTTACGCTCTCTCTGCCAATGCTCAAGCATTGATGTCTAAACCAGTCTCTGAGGTTGACCCAGAGATGGCTGATATCTTAAACCAAGAACGTATCAGACAAAAGACTTCAATCACCTTGATTCCTTCAGAAAACTTTACTTCTAAAGCTGTTATGGATTTATTAGGATCAGAAATGCAGAACAAGTATTCTGAAGGGTATCCTGGTGAAAGATACTATGGTGGCAATGAAATCATTGACAAGGCCGAATCTTTATGTCAAAAGAGAGCTCTTGAAGCTTTTGGATTAGATCCTAAGGAATGGGGCGTTAACGTACAACCATTATCTGGAGCACCAGCTAACTTGTATGCTTACTCAGCCGTTCTTGAAGTTGGTGACAGAATTATGGGATTGGATTTACCTCACGGTGGACATTTGTCCCATGGTTACCAAACCCCAACCACCAAGATCTCGTACATCTCCAAGTATTTCCAAACCATGCCATACAGATTGAACGAAGAAACTGGAATCATTGACTATGATACTTTGGAAGCAAATGCCCTTCTCTTCAGACCAAAGGTTATTGTTGCCGGTGCATCTGCTTACTCTAGAGTCATCGACTACAAGAGAATGAAACAAATTGCTGACAAGGTCGGTGCTTACTTGTTGAGTGATATGGCTCACATCTCTGGTTTAGTATCCGCTGGTGTTACTGACTCTCCTTTCCCATACTCTGACATAGTTACCACCACTACCCACAAATCGTTAAGAGGTCCAAGAGGAGCTATGATCTTTTTCAGAAAAGGTATTAAAAAGGTCACCAAGAAGGGTAAGGAAATTCCTTACGAATTGGAATCCAAGATTAACTTCTCTGTTTTCCCAGCTCATCAAGGTGGTCCTCACAACCACACCATTTCTGCATTGGCTGTTGCCTTAAAACAGACTTCTTACCCAGAATATAAACAATATCAAAAAGAAGTCGTGTCCAACGCTAAGAGCTTTGCAGAAGCCTTAATGGCTAAAGGATTTACTTTGGTTTCCGGTGGTACTGATACTCATTTAATCTTGGTTGATTTAAGATCCAAGAATATTGATGGGGCCAGAGTAGAAGCTGTTTTGGAAAGAGCAAACATCGCTGCTAACAAGAACACTGTACCTGGTGACAAATCCGCTTTATTCCCATCCGGATTGAGAGTTGGAACTCCTGCCATGACCACCAGAGGTTTTGGTCCAGAAGAGTTTGCTAAAGTTGCTGAATATTTCGAAAGAGCCGTTGAAATTTCGTTGAACTTGAAATCTCAAGAACAAGGTAAGATTGCTAAGGAATTATTGACCTCGTTCAAACATTTGGCTGACGAAAGTGAAGAAGTCAAGGAATTGGCCAAGGAAGTCGCTGCTTGGGCAGAAACTTTCCCAGTCCCAGGTGATTTCTAATTATTGCCACGACATTACATACCTAAAGGGGTCCCCAAAGGCCATACTTTTTACTAATAGATTGTACTTCTGATGTTTTAGTAGTGTAGTAGTTGAATTATTGTCATAGATAGTTGATAGGTCCGTTTAAGTCACCTCGATCTCCGTAAAGTCGGCTCTTTTTGCAAGCATTTATTTGCGAGACTCCTCAGACTCACCTTCGATCTTCTTGTAGTCACCGGTTCTCAGTTTTCTCTCAGTTCTGTCTGTGTTTACTCCTTTCTAAATACCGTTTTTGCAACCTCAAATATTAAAATCCCACCTTCGCCTCCACACGACCCTTTTGATTTTCCTATTTCTTCCAGATTTCAGACCTTAATTAATAGCACTTCAACAACACCACTTCAACAACACTACTACCATGACATCACTATCAAATGGTATAACAACCTCTCACAATAAACCATCATATTCCAGCCACTTACCCCCTCGGACACCCTACTTCAATTCCACGCCCACTGATCTAATTTCATGGTCCAAGAATGGATTCATCGCGTATGCATCACCACAGGACAAAGATTCCAATAATTTGTTACTTACGTACCTTGAAAATATCGATGGAAAGTCGTGGCAACTAGCACTGCCTCAGACCATCAATATTCGTCTCGATAACAATCAGATGCCAGAAATTTCATTCGTTTCGTGGAGTAATCTCAGCACAGACTTAGCGATTAGTGACGTGTATGGAAACTTTTATATATTACTAGCGGGGGTAGGATTGTTGGTAGAGAAGGGAGAATCTGAAAGAAGTGATGTCAAGAATGGAAATCATGGATATGCCGCAAATGGATCCAATGGAAACTCAAATACAACAAAGAACGCTGGAAGTAACGGATCAAAGCCCCGAAAACCGTCGTCCAATTCTCCACCTTCCCCAGCTAAACCTGCTCCAAGCTATGAGTTAACGTCCTACAATCATATGGAGATGATTTACCGTGATATAATTTGTCCAAACCCCGTTGGTTCATCTACATCGTCCAGCTCTACCTCTGTTCAATCTAAAATCATCACTTTTAAGTGGTTAAATATTGAAAAACCACTCATTATCAACAAGCCCGCTTCCTTGATAACCCTAGACTCCAAAAACCAATCACCATTTATATATTCATACGGAGTATCACAATACCAAGTCCATGGAGTGACGCACCCAATACCCACCAAACAGGCTTGTTGTGGATTACGAGAAAACGGTGAGTTTACCCTCTATTTTCAAGGTGAACACAAGGTCGAGTACCATAAGATCCGCGCATCGTTGAGCGATGAACAGATGGTTATAAGTAAAGGATCGATTGGATTTACTAATGACAAAGAGATAGTTGTTACTGCGTATGACTTAATCAGTAATAAGATTTTGAGTTATATAGTGACAGTTGATTGGGGATTTTTAGTGGAATCAGCAAAGAGACAGAAAATAGATCCACCTTTCCATACTCCAAAGGAAAGCCAGAGGACCCCGAGGCTCATAGTGAAAAGGGTAGACGAAATGTATCCTATTGTGAGATATGGTGACATACTCAAAAAGAGTGAAGTAAACAAGAACGACGAGGTTAAGACCGAAAATGGTGTTAAAAATGAAAACGGAGACGCAAATATAGCCAAGAATTCGAATATATTTGTCAAACAAGAAAAAGATAAGTTGATCGACGACGATCTTATGGATGTTGATGCTTTTATGAATATGGATGGTGATGATATGGATGTAGATGTTGAAGTGAAAGACGAAGTGAAAGCAGTGGAGCCTGCACGCTCTCCATCTCCTGCTCCTAGCGAAATTTCACAACTTCATCTTTCGAATTTGGCGTCTATTGAAGTAATCTCAGCAACTGCCGATAATAACTCCAATCTTGATATTTTCATAACATATACCTCCCAACTGTCATCGACGATATATCGCTACAATCTTAAACCAGAGATTGCGACGATATCCGGAGCCTTCAATGAGTTGGGACTGCGTAAAAACATTCAAGCAAATAATACGTCTCAGAAATCGTTCACAATTGGTTTGAAAGACCATATGACAAGGTCGGGAAAGGTAATCAAGGTGGCATCAGCATTAAATGAGATGTTCGTGGTTATTTATTATGAGGACGGAAGAATCGAAGTGGTTGATAGGAGTAATATGAAAGTCGTGAGTATGGGAGACCCTAAAGAGAGTGATGGTGATTCGAATGGAGATACTAATGGAAAAGAAACTCTAAGCTCACCTCCTCCTACAATCTCCACCATTTTCGATATTGGTTTCGACTTCCCGAAGCTTCAGAAGGCTCCACCTATTCTTACAATCTCTCCAAACCTCACCTCTTTCGTCTACACGCAACCGAATGACAATCATCTTTTCCTAAAGGTTGTTGAGAAGAAACGTTTCTTAGGAATTTCTCCTAAGGAGTTGTTCACATCCTCTGTTGGGTTTGCGTTCCGTCATGCATATTCTTGCTATACAAATACTTGTTCTGATGACTTGATAATCTTGATCCAATATGAAATTCAACGACTCCGTTCGAATTTGTCTGGAAACCTCTCGCCAGCAAAGGTTGAAATTGTTGTACAGAAATTCGTTGAGTCGATTATCAGTGAATCTCATAAGGCAATAAACTTCCAGTTGGATGCATTTAGCAAGGAATCGGTAGACAAATTGTTATCGAATCCTCCGTTACAGAAGTTATTATCATTACAATTGGTGTTGGGAGAAATTAGTGAGAGCGGGTTAAGCCAACGCAAACTAAGCGAGGCTGGTCATGAACGCAAACCTAGTAATTCTGAGAATCTTTCAAATATTGCTCCGACTCTCAGCACCCTTCCTATGCCTTCCCACTCGTCACGAATTTCAGATATTGCATGGATAGTTCTCAATCTTCGGAGTGCAAGTTTTGGAATAATGTTCTCGCTCTCCTCCATATATCGCCAGATCTCCAAAAAGAAACCTACAGAGGATAGTTTGCAAGACTCCGTCACTAGAGGAGAATGTATCATGTCATTAATTGGGAACATGAAATGGCTCATTGATCTCATGATATACTTGAACCAAGAACTCCAACAATTAGCAAACAGCAGGAAAGATCCATCCAGTAACCTCACCATCAAGAACTCTCTTGCCATACCGATAATTCTAAGCATGGTGCCCAGATTATTCCTCATGTATGCTCTTTCCTCGATAGGA
>Ga0065707_10082212_pt1 | contig 19027 bp, 14 predicted proteins | sample SwiRhicommuniRL3_FD_59094 | JGI IMG/M metagenome (GOLD analysis project Ga0065707, IMG submission 59094) | Switchgrass rhizosphere bacterial communities from Rose Lake, Michigan, USA - RL3 v2 (version 2) | ecosystem: Host-associated > Plants > Roots > Rhizosphere > Soil | place: East Lansing...
AGCGCGCGATATTTATCCGCCGCGGTACCCTTGCCGCCCGCCACGATGGCGCCGGCATGGCCCATGCGTTTGCCGGGCGGCGCGGTAACGCCTGCGATATAGGCAACCACAGGCTTCGTCACATACAGACGAATGAAATTGGCCGCCGCTTCCTCATCGCTGCCGCCTATTTCGCCGACGAGCACGATGCCTTCCGTCTGCGGATCGCGCTCGAATAGTTCGAGCACGTCCACGAAGTTCATGCCGCGCACCGGGTCGCCGCCAATGCCCACGCATGTGCTCTGGCCGAGGCCCACATTCGTTGTCTGGAATACGGCTTCGTAGGTCAACGTGCCCGAGCGCGACACGATGCCCACATTGCCCTTCTTATGAATGAAGCCGGGCATGATGCCGATCTTGCATTCTTCCGGAGTGATCAGGCCCGGGCAGTTCGGGCCGATCAAACGTGTGCCGCTGCTGGCCAGCGCCGCCTTGACACGCACCATGTCGTTCACCGGCACGCCTTCGGTGATGCACACCACCAATTCAATCCCGGCGTCTGCCGCTTCAAGAATGGCATCCGCGGCAAAAGCCGCGGGAACATAAATCATGCTGGCCGTGGCGCCCGTTTCGCGCACCGCTTCCTGCATCGTGTTGAACACCGGCTGGCCGAGGTGCCTTTCCCCGCCGCGACCCGGCGTAACGCCGCCCACGAGCTTCGTGCCATAGGCCAGGCACTGCTCGGAATGATAAGTGCCCTGCTTGCCCGTGAAGCCCTGGCACAGAACGCGGGTATTTCGATTGATCAATATGCTCACGAGCGCTTACCTTTTTTGGCGAGCTGCACGACTTTGCGCGCGGCGTCTGTCAGATCTGTGGCTGCGGCGATGGCAAGGCCGCTTTTCAGCAGCATCTCCCGCGCCTCACGCGCATTGGTGCCTTCCAGGCGCACGACCACGGGCAACTCTACGCCCACATTTTTAACAGCCTTGATGATGCCGGATGCGATCACATCGCACTGCACGATGCCGCCGAAGATGTTGACGAGGATCGCGCGCACCTTGGAATTCGAGAGAATCAATTCAAACGCCGCGGTGACGCGCTCCGTAGTGGCGCCGCCTCCCACATCGAGAAAGTTGGCCGGCTCACCGCCGTGCAGCTTGATCAGGTCCATGGTCGCCATGGCAAGCCCGGCGCCGTTCACCATGCAGGCGATGTTGCCTTCCAGCGAAACATAGTTGAGATCGTGCTCGCTGGCGCGCAGCTCCATCGGGTCTTCCTGGCTCGTATCGCGTAGCTTGCCGAGATCCGCATGGCGTAATACCGCATTGGCGTCGATGTTGATCTTCGCATCGAGCGCCACGAGCTTGCCGGCTTTGGTGACGATCAAGGGGTTCACTTCCACGAGGCTGGCATCCTTTTCAAGATATAGTTTGTAAAGCGCCATTACGATGGATTGCAGCTCGCTCACCTGCGCGCCGGTAAAGCCCAGGCCGAAAGCGAGCTTGCGGCATTGATAGGGCTGCAAGCCCGCGGCGGGGTCCACGGTTACGGAAAGGATTTTCTCCGGCGTATGCTCTGCCACTTCCTCGATATCCATACCGCCGGCGGCGGAGGCAATGACCGCGATGCGGCCCTTCTCGCGATTGAGTGTGAGGGAAAGGTAAATTTCCCGGGCGATGTCGGAGCCCGACTCGACGTACACGCGCTCGATGGGCAGCCCTTCCGGACCCGTCTGCTTCGTGACGAGGCGCGTGCCGAGCATGGCCGCGGTGGCCGTGCGGACGGTTTCGAGGTCCTTCGTGACCTTGACGCCGCCTGCCTTGCCGCGTCCGCCCGCATGCACCTGCGCTTTCACGACCCATACCGGGCCGCCCAATTTCTGGGCGGCGGCGACCGCTTCTTCCGCGCTTGCGGCCACCCGGCCTTCGGGCACGGGGATGCCATAACTCCTGAAAATATCCTTGGCCTGGTACTCGTGCAGATTCATTTGCGGTCACCGATGCGGGCAAAGCGCGTATTCTAACGCACCCATGCCGGCCAGCGCCGCCTCCAACTCACCTGCTCCCAGCGATCTCGCCTGGCGAGTCATCGGTCTTGTGAATCTGTACCGGTTGCTGGTGCCGCCGGTGCTCCTTTCTATGCACTGGCTGGCGGACCCGCAGTCAGCGCTGCTGCCGAATCATCCGCAGCTGTTTTTCTTCGTCTGCATCGCTTACTTTTCGGCCGGCGTGCTGCTCGTCGTAGCGAGGCGGCTGTCGTGGCCTACCTTGCGGTGGATCGCGCTGGTGAATGCGGCCATCGATGCAGTGGCGATTTCTCTCATCCTTTATGCTTGCGGCGGGGTAAGCAGTGGCCTCGGCATCCTGCTGGTGCTTCCCGTCGGCGCCATGGCCTTGCTTGCCAACAATCGCGACGCTTTCCTGATTGCCGCGTTCGCGGCGCTGGGCGTCCTTGTACAACAGATTTTTGCCTATTTCGGAAATACTGCGCTTGGAACGGACTTCACTAGTGCGGGCGTACTGGGCATGGTCTTGTTCACCATCGTGCTCGCAGTGTGGCCCGTCGCAAATCGCTTGCGCGAAAGCGAAGCGCTGGTGCGGCGGCAGGAAGTGGACCTGGCGAACCTTGCGCAGCTTTCGCAATACATCGTGCAGCACTTGCGCGAGAGCATTCTCGTAGTGGACCCGCAAGACCGTGTGCGGCTGATCAATGAGTCGGCCGCGCAAATCTTGGGTGACAGCAATGCATTTCCGGGCGCACTCCTTGGCGAAGCTTCGCCGCGACTGCTGTACCTGCTGGAAACCTGGCGGCAAAACACCAATGCGCCGACGGATATCAACCATACCTTCGTTGCGGAAGACGGCGGGCGGATCATCCGGCCGCACTTTGCGTCGCTCGGCGGCGCCGAACCCGCCCCTGTGCTGGTGTTTCTGGAAGACACGAGCTTGCTTGCAGAACAGGTGCAGCAGTCGAAGCTTGCTGCGCTAGGGCGGTTGAGTGCGAGCATTGCGCACGAGATTCGCAATCCTGTGGGCGCAATGAGCCATGCCAGCCAGTTGCTGGCGGAATCGCAGCAAATAGGCGGTGAAGACAAGCGGCTGACGGAAATCATCCGGGGCAATGCGGACCGTGTCAGCGCCATCATCAATAATGTGCTGCAGCTGTCAAAGCGGGAAGAGACCCGGCTCGAGCGCCTGTCGCTTTCGTTATGGATCGAAGAGTTTCGCGAAGAGTTTTGCGAGACTATGCAATTGCGGCGCGAGTGCCTGCGTGTGGAAGGAGAAGCTTTGGAAATTGAAGTACGGGCGGATCCGACTCAACTGCATCAGGTGGTTTGGAATCTTTGCGACAACGCGCTTCGCCATGGATTGCGGGAGGACGCCGATGCGGAAATTGAAATCCGTTATGGGCGGTTGAATCCGGGCGCGCGGCCGTACCTTGAGGTAGCAGACCGTGGGCCGGGAGTGAAGCCTGAGCATGTGGAACGGATATTCGAGCCCTTTTTCAGCGGAGGACAGGATGGCACGGGCCTCGGTTTATTCCTGGCGCGGGAGCTTGCGCAAACCAATGGCGCCACGTTGTTGCATGAGCCGAGGTCGGGCGGAGGCACTGTTTTCCGGCTAGTCTTCGCCGACCCGCGGCGGTGGGAATTGCGATGATGAAGATGAGGTTTCTCGTATCGCTCCCCCTCCCCTGGTCGCCGGGGGAGGGCCGGGGTGGGGGCATCTCTTGAGTAAGCCAGCCGTTCTCATTGTTGACGATGAGCCCGATCTGCTCGAGCTCGTAAGCCTCACGCTGAACCGCATGAACCTCGAGACGCAGACGGCGCCGGATATCCTGAGCGCGCGTCGGCTGCTGAACACGCAGCATTTCGATCTTTGTCTGACGGACATGCGATTGCCGGATGGAGATGGCCTCGATCTCGTCAGCTGGATGCAGGAGCACCGCCCCAGCATTCCGGTGGCGGTGATCACCGCGCACGGCAACGTTGAATCCGCCGTGCGCGCGCTTAAAGTCGGGGCGTTCGATTTCGTCTCCAAACCACTGGATCTTGGCGTATTGCGCAAGCTGGTCGGCAGCGCTATCAAACTCGGTGCACGCTCGGACGGCGCCGCGACCATCATGGTGCAGGGGCCAAGGTTGATTGGCCGCTCGGAGGCGATGCAGCAGTTGCGTGAAATGATCATGCGGGTGGCGCGTAGTCAGGCGCCGGTGCATATCTTTGGGGAATCGGGCACGGGCAAGGAACTTGTCGCCAGACTCATTCATGAAAGCGGTGCTCGTAGTGAAGGGCCGTTTGTTGCGGTGAACTGCGGCGCGATTCCAACGGAGCTCATGGAGAGCGAGTTGTTTGGGCACAAGCGCGGGAGTTTTACGGGCGCGGTAGCGGATAAGAAGGGGCTGGTGCAGAGCGCTGAGGGCGGTACGCTGTTTCTGGATGAAGTAGCGGACTTGCCGTTGCACATGCAGGTGAAATTGCTGCGCGTGGTGCAGGAGAAGACGGTGCGGCCGGTCGGGGAAGCGCGTGAAGAAGTGGTGGATGTGCGGATTCTTTCGGCGACGCACAAGAATTTGGGGCAACTTGTAGCAGAGGGTCGCTTTCGGGAAGATCTATTTTATCGCATCAATGTGATTGAAATGCGTGTCCCGAGTTTGCGGGAGCGCAGTGAGGATATTCCGGAGCTGGCGGAAGCGATTCTTACGCGGTTGGGGCGACGTATGGATATGGAGCCGTCGCGACTTGAGCACGAGGCGTTGCAGTCACTTGAGGCGTACTCATTTCCGGGAAATGTGCGCGAGCTTGAGAATGTGTTGGAACGGGCGTTAACGCTATGCGCCGATGGAATTGTTACGGCGGAGAACATCAAGCTTCGCGCGACGGTACGGCCTGGGGGTGAATTCGCGGCGGTAGTGGTTGCGAACTCTGGCGCATTGGGAGAGCAGCTGGAGGAAGTGGAGCGTGACGCCATTGTGAAGGCGTTGGAGAAGACTCGTTATAACAAAACGGCGGCGGCCAAGATTTTGGGAATGAGTTTTCGGGCGCTGCGGTATCGGATTAAGAAGTTGGGGATTGAGTAGAACTTCCACGCTGGCCTCCGTCATCCGGATGTGGTGCAGACGGCACGCGAGCCGCTACGACTTCTCATCGAGGTCGGCGGTAAAGCCGATCGTGCGGCGCTTGTAGGCTTTGGACGCGGGAGGGCTGGCCGTGAGCTCGCGGATCGCCGAAAGGATGGCTGCGATCGCCTCATCGTGCGTGGCGAGTTTTTTGTCGATGCGCGCTTCGAGCTCATCGAGACGGCGGGCGAGCTCGCGGTTGCCGGCCAACATCGCGCGCATGCGCACAAAGGCGCGCATGATCTCGATGTTGACGGCAGCTGCGCGGTCGCTGTGCAGCACCGAGGAAAGCATGGCGACGCCCTGCTCGGTGAAAGCGTAGGGCGGGTAGCGCCGTCCGCCGCGACCGGCCTTTGAGGTCACAATTTGTGACCTCAAAGCGGCCCACTCCTCGGCAGTCAGCTGGAACATGAAATCTTGCGGAAATCGCTCCAGATTGCGTTTTACCGCCTGCAACAGCACCTTGGTGGCGACGTCATAGAGGGCGGCGAGCTCCTCATCCAGGAGCACCTTCTGTCCCCGCAGCAGCAGGATCGAGCGGGTGATGTGTTCGACGGGCACGAGCGCCGCGCGGGTGCGTCTCGCCATGAGGGTTCCTCATAAAGGGGCTTCAACTAACGACGATCCGCATTGCGAGCCGTCGTTCGACGCGTGCGGCATCGATCTCGGCCTGGACCTTTTGCGGATTCATTGCGGGGAAGTTTAATGCATCAAGCTTCTCAAATGCGCGTGCGAGCCGTTCGGCAGCGGCCACACGTATATCGCTGACCTTCAGGAAGTCAACGAGGTCCTGCAACTGAGCGCGAGATTATTCTGGGAAGCTGCCCCTGCCGGATGAGGTCTCGGGCCCGTATGTGCAGCGTGATATTCATGTCGCCTCCGTGGCGGTCGATTCAGATTGTGGTGGCAAGGTATCGCAGGTGATTGTGTTGTGCCACGGGGTCTAGTATCCGCAGTCGGCAACGGTTTGTTCCGCGGTGCAACATTTTCGCAGTTCGACCACGAAGCGACGATTGATATGCCTTTCCCTACCGCTCGCAAGGGTTGGGGTTTTTGTTTTTATGGTGGGGATATTTTGGCGCCAATGTCGGGATGGCTTGCGACATAAGAGCGTGAGATGACTCCGCTTTGACACATGGCGCGCCTAAGGTAGTCAGCCTATAAATAGACAGCAGGTTGGAATACGGTGTTTTGTGGTTACCGGAGGGTTCGTTCGGCTCGGGCGATGAGCACGGAGGCGGGTGTTTCGAGGGCGCGGGCGAGGGCTTCGACGATATCGAGGGTGGCGCTCTGGCGGCCGAGCTCGATGATAGAGATGTAATTGCGGGTGAGGCCGGATTCGAAGGCGAGTTGTTCTTGGGATAGATTCTTTTCCAGACGGCATTCCCTTACCGTTTTTCCGAATGCCTGCTTGAGTTTTTTGGCCGCCATGGGGTGGCGGGATTGTTGGGCGTTGCATTTCGCGGGTCTTCCAACTATCGTTGGAATATGAGGCGGCGTAGAAAACTTTATTCGCTTCGTGTCGGTTAGGAATAAGGGTAGGGAAAAGCAATGAATCAATTACATAAATATCAAGCCTGCTTATCGCGCGATGGCAATTCCGGATGGGACGAGATGCAGTTGCAAATTCCAGAGACGTACGGCCTTGGCAGGCTTTTTAAGCTACTCCTAGCCTTCTTCGTCTTCGCGGTGATATTTCCCGAATCTGGGAACGCTGCGGCGGCCATCGAGAAAGTCGCGCCCACGATTGAGTGGGCGCCAGCTACCGGAGGTGGTGGCTGTGCCGGACAGCCCCATGCGACGCTAAGCGCTGCGGTAGCTTGTATTCTGCAAACCAACAGCTTCTGCGGCGAATGGGATACGACCCCCGTTCAACTTACACCAGATGGGTACGGATTGGGCAGAACTGTTTATGAGACTTGTCAGCCGCCAAGCAATAGAAGCGGCCCTATCTATCTCACCCCGCAACAACTGGGCGTCATCATCTCGGCTGTCGGCTCCTGCTCGACACCCTATACAGGAGATCCGTCGCAATTTTATAACGCTCCAGGATACCAATTCGCAACGCCCGATTTCTATCAGACGCACGGCTATTGCTTCATCAGAGTGGTTGAGAATGATCAAAGCCGAAAACCTCCTGATTTGTGCGTTAATAATCCAATCACGCCAGGAACTGGCAATAAGCGCCAGGTGGACATTGACTATGCGGGCGCGGGGAGCTTCCCCCTTACACTGAGCCGTACCTACAACAGCGGAGTACAGTACGGACAGTTCTGGAAGACGAACTACGATCTTTCAATCAGCTATGGCGATGCCTCGACGGCCACGGCGACTCTGAATCGCCCGGAGGGTGCTTATACCTTTACCCGCAGCGGAACAACCTGGATACCCGATGGGGACGTCAATTACAGCCTTTCTGGGAACGATGGCTATTTTACTGTTACGTCGCCGGACGGTGGAGTGCGAGAAAGCTACAACGGCAATAACAAGTTGGAATATTTGCAAAATGCTGCAAATGGCACGAAATACACGCTCACCTACAGTGAGTCATGGACTCCGCCGAGTATCGCGCCCGCCGCCGGTCTACTCATCAAGGTGGCCGACGCTTTCGGTCATACGCTCAACTTCATGTACGATTCCACAAGCCGCCTCGCGACGATGCTCGATCCAAATGGTGGGCTTTACCAGTATGCATATGACTCAGCAGGCAATCTCACCTCAGTAACCTATCCCGATAGCAAGGTCAAACAGTACGTTTACAACGAATCGACATATACCTCCGGAGTCAACCGTCCCAATTTGCTGACCGGAATCGTCGATGAGAATAGCGCGCGATTTGCGAACTTCGGATATTCGTCCACCGGATTGGCAGTGCTCTCCGAGCATTCGGGCGGTGCAGCTCGTCACGAAGTGGCGTATGCCACGCCGCCGACACTCAATGTCAGTGTCACGATTGATGCAGTAAACAGGATTAAATACGTCTACCGAAGTTATTCAGCGCCCTCGGGGGTGACTGTGACTGACGCGCTAGGCACAGCTCGTACTTACGGTTTTTCGACCAGTTACGGAAACGTTAAGACCACAGGTAGCGACAAGGCAGGGACGAGCTTTTGTTCCGCAATACCACAATCGCGGACTTTGGACGCGAACGGAAATCCAGACGTGGTTACCGATTTCAACGGAAACGTGACGACGTACGACTTCGACCTAGCGCGTAATCTCGAGACGAGCCGGACTGAAGCGTATGGCACTCCGCGAGCGCGAACCATTACCACGAGTTGGAATCCGACTTTCCGGCTACCCGCACTGATTACCGAGCTCAATCGCACGACTGGCTATACTTACGATACAAGCGGCAATGTCCTGACGAAGACGATCACGGACACGAGCGTCACTCCCAACGTGGCGCGTACGTGGAGTTACACTTACAACAGCTACGGCCAGGCACTGACCGAGGATGGTCCGCGCACGGATGCATCGGATATCACGACCTATACGTACTACAATTGCAGCACTGGGTATCAGTGCGGTCAGCTCCAGACCGTGACGAATGCCCTCGGACAGATCACAACCTACAATACCTACAATACTCATGGCCAGCCGCTCACGATCACCGATCCCAATGGCATCGTGACGACGCTCACTTACGATACGCGAGCGCGCCTGACGTCGCGCGCCGTGGGCAGTGAAACGACGACTTTTGAATATTGGCCGACCGGGTTACTCAAGAAGGTGACGTTGCCGGACAACAGCTATCTGCTCTACACCTACGACAATGCCCATCGCCTTTACAAGATCGAGGATGGCTCCAGTAACCGCATCCAATACACCCTCGATGCCATGGGCAACCGCACGGCCGAGAATGTTTACGATCCTTCCAGCGTGCTGACCCGTACTCACACGCGCGTCATTAATAGTCTGAACCAGCTCTGGAAAGACATCGGAGCTGCAGGTACGGCAGCGGTGACGACCGCCTTTACCTACGACAGCAACGGCAATCAGACCAACATCAACGCGCCCCTGAGCCGCAACACCGTGAACGCCTACGACGAGCTCAATCGCCTGAAACAAATCACGGACCCCGCTAGCGGCGTGACGCAGTTCGGCTACGACGCCAATGACAATCTGACGTCCGTGGCCGACCCCAGAAGTCTTGCCACAAACTACACGTACACCGGCTTTGGCGACCTCAAGACGCAGGTCAGTCCCGATACCGGCACGACGACGAACACTTACGATTCGGGCGGGAACCTGAATACCTCGACCGATGCGCGCAGCGCCATCACCACCTATACCTATGACGCATTGAATAGAGTGGCGACCGCGGCCTTCAAGATCGGCGCTACGACGGATCAAACGATCACGTACACCTACGACGCCGGCACGAACGGCAAGGGCCATTTGACTGGAGCTTCCGACGCCAACCACTCGCTCGCCTGGACTTACGACGCGCTTGGACGGGTGACGGGTAAAGGCCAGACGATCGGCGCGGTGACGAAGTCTGTGGGTTATGGCTACACGAGCGGGCGGCTCGCCACGATCACTATGCCTTCGGGGCAGATCGTGACTTACGGCTACAACAGCAATAATCAAGTGACGAGCGTGACGGTGGGCGCCACAACCGTGTTGTCCGCGGTGACTTATCAGCCGTTCGGCCCTGTGACCGGCTGGACTTGGGGCAACGCGACCACGATGGCGCGCAGCTTCGACACCGATGGCAAGCTCAGTCAGTTCAACAGCGGCGGCTTGAAGACGTATGCGTATGATGATGCGTTCCGCATTACCGGTATCACCGATACGGTGACGGCGGCAAACTCTTATACGTACGGTTACAACTCATTGGATCGGATCACGAGTGCGAGTAAAACGGGCACAACTTACGGATGGACCTATGATGCGAACGGCAACCGCCTGACGCAGACGGGGTCGGGAGCGGCGACTTACACGGTCTCGGGCGCGAACAATCGCATCAGCTCGATTACGGGTGGGCTGGCGCGCACTTACAGTTACGATGCCGCCGGTAATACGCTCGGGTACACGACGGCGACAGCGGCTTATAACAATCGCGGACGGATGAAGACGCTGGTCAAAGCGTCTGTGACGGCAACCTATGTTTACGACGCTCTCGGGCAGCGCATCAAGCAAAGCGGCGGAACGCCGGGCACAGTGCTCTACATGTATGATGAGGCAGGGCATTTGCTGGGCGAGTACAGCAGCACGGGTGTGTTGGTTCAGGAGACGGTATGGCTGGGGGATATTCCGGTGGCTACGCTGCGGCCGAATGGGGCTTCGGTGTCGATCTATTACGTGCATGCGGATCACTTGAACACCCCGATCCGCGTCACCCGTCCGAGCGATAACAAGCTGATGTGGACGTGGTACAAGAATCCGTTCGGCACGGATGCGCCGAATGAGAATCCGGCTTCGGGAGGTACTTTTAAGTACAACTTGCGGTTTGCGGGGCAGCTCTACGATAGTCACGCCGGACTACATCAGAACTGGAGCCGAGACTATGATCCGGCTATTGGAAGGTATGTCGAGAGCGATCCGCTAGGTTTGTTCGACAATGTAAATACATATTCCTACGTGCGTTCACGGCCAGTGAGCTGGGTCGATCCGACAGGGCTTGCCACCTGTGGCAGTGGCAAGAATGAGAAATATGTGCCGGATAATCCTCTTGGGTTTGCATTGAGCCCGTGCTGCACCGGCCATGACAAATGTTACGATGACTGTGTAACTTCAAAGGGCAAGTGCGATTTTGGGTTTTTGCAGTGCGTGATCAAGAAGTGCAGCAACTCTCCGGGTGCAAATCGAGCCGTTTGCACGATACTTGCTGAGACTTACGCAGGCAGCGTAACTGCCTTAGGCGGCGACGCCTTTGACAAAGCTCGAAATAAATGTGATGGATGCAAAGGCGGCACTTCGGGGTCAAACTCTAATAATTGAGGCCAGATGAGTCCGTGGATTGCACCTGTAATATTAGGTATCGCCGGTAGCTTTCTGGCAGATAAAATATTTTCTTCACGCTTACTTGGAAGCGCTATCGTCGGAATAGTCTCGGCTACGGTAATCATGTCGTATATTCGCTGGACTGAGGGTTATTGGGATAAGTTTTCGCTGGTCGCTTTTTTGACGATATTCACTGTTTCAACCATCGTTGCTTTGGCAACAAGTGCTGCTCGGCGGCATTTCTGGTCCTCAGCTACCAAGCAAGGCGATAATAAGAATTGATGGTTCGAGTGATCTCAGTAGAACTCGGCTGGACAATGGCAAGGCGACAGACTATTGGTTGGTGCAATTGAGATCGCAGTTATCATCAAAATCACCTAGCTTTCAATATCCGACTCTATGGCCCCTCCACACCTGTGCGGACCTGAAATTTCTCCTTCGTAATCCCGCCGATACGGCTCATCACGCCTGTTGACATTCATTTGCGTAGTAGCTAATACTAGCTCACATGGGAAAGACGAATCGCTATCAGCATCCGCTCTATCTAGACCACGACAAAGTCAAGCTTCTCAACGAGCTGTCAGCCGAGAGCCGCATCCCGAAAGCGGTGTTCCTGCGCGAAGCCGTGGATGACTTACTTCGGAAGCACGGAAAGTTGAAGGTCTCGAAACGTAAAACCTGAAACCAGACGGCCCCCGCCGATGCGGAAACATCGACGAGGGCCTAACCGCACAACACCCCAAGGAGGTGTCACATGGCTGCCGTTGATCATACCAAGACCACCCGCTCCACCCGAAAACCCACCCGCGTCGCGCACTCTCCCGACTTCCCCACCCTACTCGGCCGTTTCTCAACCGCCCGCGCCGTCATCGAGACCGCGTGCCGCTCACTGGAGACAGGCGAGCGACATACCGAGGAAACCACCGCGCTGCGCGTCGGATTGACGATGCTCGATGCCGCTTACAACGAGTTCGATTTCGCGATAGACGCGATAGATTCGAAATCCGGTCCACGCCGGCCACTCATTCCGGTTGATGCCGGCAAGGGTGTCCCTCAGGCCACTTCAAGATGAGCGGTGATAGGAGCGGTGATAGGGTCTTAGCTATGCCGCCCAAGAAGAAGAGCATAAAGGACACAGTCCTATCCGTCAGCGAGTCCATCATTCCTGCAGACTGCGCGGACTGGCTCGCCCACCTGAAGTCCCGCGTCTCCAGTGCCCGGCAGCGAGCCACTATTGCCGTCAATCAGGAGCTGGTGCGGCTCTATCAGCACATCGGGGCCGAGATTCTGGAGCGGCAGACCCGCCAAGGCTGGGGCACCAAGGTGATCGACCACCTAGCCGCCGATTTCCGGGCAGCCTTTCCGCAGATGAAGGGATTCTCGAGCTCGAACCTGAAATACATGCGGTTCTTTGCCGAAAAATGCCCTACCGGCCTAATTGGTCAGCAGCCTGCTGACCAATTGCCCTGGTTCCATATCGTTACCCTCCTGACCAAGGGTTCGGCGGATACCGAGCGCGAATGGTATGCGGCATAAGTCATCCAGCAAGGCTGGTCGCGGCCGACGCTTGAAGTTCACATCAAAAACCAGCTCCATCTGCGCCAAGGCGTCGCCATCACCAACTTTAACCGCCACCTTTCCACGCCGCACGCCCAGCTCAATGCTGGGCAGATTGCTATCTAACGGCTGGGGCAGGGATCGAAAATCCCTAGCACTGACACTCCGCGTCACTTTGTGACCCAATCTGTCCAAGAGCGTCGTTGATATATGACGTCGCTAAGTCAAATTCGGCGCCGCCTCACAAAAAACTGCCAGCACTTTCCTCCACTTAGCGCAACGCGAGTCACTGGCACAGCCTTTGCTTTAGCCCAGCGGGGCGCACAGTTTTGCGCCGCTGCCTCTACTCAAATTTTCAGGAGTCTTTTAATGAAAACTGTGCAAAAGGGTTTTACTCTCATCGAGTTGATGATCGTCGTCGCGATCATCGGCATCCTGGCGGCCATCGCCATCCCCGCTTATCAGGACTACACGATCCGCGCTCAGGTGACGGAAGGTCTCAATCTGGCCGGCGCCTGGAAAGCGAATATCGCCGAGAACTATGCGAACACCGGCTCGTTCGTAGCTACGAACGCGCAGCTGGGTGTCGTGAACGCATCCTCCGGCAAGTACGTGTCACAAGTCACTTCGAACGGTACTGGAGCTATCGTGATCACCTACTCGAGCGCTGTACCTCAGCAGGCCAATGCCGCGATCAATGGCCTCACGCTTGCGTTGACGCCTTACCTCACCAACAACAGTGACATCGTCTGGGTCTGCGGCGGAGCCACCGTTCCTACCAATGCAACCCTTCAGGGTGGTGCTACGCTTGGAAACACCTCGTTCGGCGCCGGCACGAACAAGTACCTGCCGAAGACCTGCCGGCCGTAATCGCGATTGCAGAAGCTTTCAAAGCTTAATGAAGAAACCCCTCGTCATAGAGGGGTTTCTCTTCAACACAGGCACAGGCGGAAACTGAATGAAAACCATACAACGAGGCTTCACTTTGATCGAATTGATGATCGTCGTCGCGATCATAGGCATCTTGGCGGCCATCGCCATCCCCGCTTATCAGGATTACACGATCCGCGCTCAGGTGACGGAAGGTCTTAATCTGGCCGGCGCTTGGAAAGCGAATATCGCCGAGAATTATGCGAACACCGGCTCGTTCGTAGCTACGAACGCGCAGCTGGGTGTCGCGAACGCATCCTCCGGCAAATACGTGTCACAAGTCACTTCGAACGGTACTGGGGCTATCGTGATCACCTACTCGAGCGCTGCGCCTCAGCAAGCCAATGCCGCGATCAATGGCCTTCGGCTCGCTCTGACGCCTTACCTCACCAACAACAGTGATATCGTATGGGTCTGCGGCGGAGCCACCGTTCCTACCAACGCAACCCTGCAGGGTGGTGCTACGCTTGGAGCGACCACGTTCGCCGCTGGCACGAACAAGTACCTGCCGAAGACCTGCCGGCCGTAAGCTGTTCTATAGCGCTCTGTGTGAACAGAAGCCCCCTGGAGGGGCTTCTTCTTTTGCGAGCCCAATCACGGGGTAGCCCGCCCAGATATGCGACGATCCGCCCCCATTTGACAATTGATCCCGCCGGCTCGTCCGGTACACTACCCCCCGGACTCCATGGCACGCTGCTCAATCTAACCTCATGAATGACAACGCTTCTTTAGCGCTCGGAGCCGGCCGTTCCGGGCTCGGCGGGTTGCCGCAGCGCCTCGTGCAGGACGGGGTCGTGGAGGAAGCGGCCATGCATGAAGCCATGAACGCCGCCAAGGAGCGCCATACCAGCGTCGTTACCCAGCTCGTCATGAGCGGTGCCGCCAAGGCCCGCGACATAGCCATCGCCGCCTCGACCGAATTCGGCGTGCCGCTGTTCGACCTCGACGCCATCAATACCGATACCGAAGTTATCCGGCTGATCAACGACAAGCTGCTTGCCAAGCATCGCGTTTTGCCGCTCTTCAAGCGGGGCAAGCGGCTCTTTCTAGGCGTTGCCGACCCCACCAACCTTCACGCCATCGATGAAATCAAATTCCAGACCGGTTTGGGCGTTGAAGCTATCGTCGTCGAAGACGACAAGCTGCAAAAGGCCGTCGACAAGGCCATCGAGCAGGTCGACACACAGATGTCCGGCCTCTCCGATGAGGACAACGTCGACCTCGACGGACTCGAAGTCACCGGCGGCGAAGAAGAACTCAACGACAAGGTCAGCCGCGACGATGTCGAAGACGCCCCTATCGTCCGCTTCGTCAACAAACTGATGCTCGACGCTATCCGCCGCGGTGCTTCGGACATTCATTTCGAACCTTACGAAAAAACCTATCGCGTGCGCTTCCGCATGGACGGCGTGCTGAAGGAAATCGCGCAACCGCCTGTGCAACTCGCGCAGAAACTATCGGCTCGCCTCAAAGTAATGGCGCGCCTCGACATTGCCGAGCGACGTGTGCCACAGGACGGCCGCATCAAGATGCGTCTTTCCAAAAACCGCTCAATTGATTTTCGCGTCAGCAGCTGCCCGACGATTTACGGCGAAAAAATCGTGATGCGTATTCTCGATGCCTCCCAGGCGATGCTAGGCATCGATGCACTGGGTTATGAGCCGTTTCAGAAAGAACTCTACCTGCAAAACCTTGCCAAACCTCAAGGCATGATTTTGGTAACCGGCCCCACAGGCAGCGGCAAAACCGTGTCGCTCTATACAGGGCTCAATATTCTCAATCGCGAAGACACTAACATCTCGACGGCCGAAGACCCGTCCGAAATCAACTTGCCCGGCGTAAACCAAGTAAACGTGAATCCCAAAGTGGGCCTCACCTTTGCGGCCGCGATGCGCGCCTTCCTCCGACAGGACCCGGACGTCATCATGGTCGGCGAAATCCGCGATCTCGAGACGGCGGAGATCGCGATCAAAGCCGCGCAAACAGGTCACTTGGTACTCTCCACGCTGCACACAAACGATGCGCCGCAAACACTGACGCGTCTGGTCGACATGGGCGTCAAGCCTTACGCGATCGCCACTTCAGTCAGCCTGATCATCGCGCAGCGTCTTGCGCGACGCCTTTGCTCACACTGCAAACAACCCAAGGATATTCCGAAGGAAGCCCTGCTCAAGGAAGGCTTCCAGGAGGAAGACCTCAGCAAGGGTCTGCGGATTTTTACACCCAAAGGCTGCACCAATTGCACGGACGGCTATAAAGGCCGTGTCGGTATCTACCAAGTCCTGCCTGTAACTGAGGCTATCGCCCGCATCATTTTGGCCGGTGGCGGCGCGATGGAAATCGGCGACCAGGCCGCGAAGGAAGGCGTTTGGGATCTGCGTCGGGCGGGTCTTGAGAAAGTTAAAGCCGGTCTGACAAGCCTCGAAGAAGTCAACAGCGTCACCATCGAGTGACGCGGAGAGAAACAGCATGGCGCCCGCAGCAACTGCAACTGTAAGAACTATCAAACGAGACATGGCCTTCACGTGGGAAGGCATGGACAAGAAAGGTAAGCGTATCAAGGGCAAGAGCCTCGCGCCGGATGAGCTTGCTTTGCGCGCGGAGTTGCGCCGGCAGGGCATAGCTCCCTCCCGGGTTCGCAAGCAAGGCAATGCGCTGCGCTCGGGCGGCAAAGTCAATCCTCAGGATATCGCCGTATTTGCTCGTCAGCTTGCGACCATGCTGGGGGCTGGCATTCCCATGGTGCAAGCGTTTGAGATCGTCGGTAACGGAAACGACAAACCTTCGATGCAGAAGCTCATTCTGGACATCAAGGCCGATGTCGAGGGCGGTACCTCGTTACACGAATCGCTCGCGCGGCATCCGCTTTATTTCGATGACCTTTTCGTGAACTTAGTGGAAGCGGGCGAACAGGCCGGTGCGCTCGAGAACCTGCTCGACAAAGTGGCCACTTATAAAGAAAAAACGGAAGCGTTGAAAAAGAAAGTCAAGAAAGCGCTCTTCTATCCAACCGCCGTTCTGGCCGTGGCGATCATCGTCACGATTATTTTGCTGATCTTCGTGATTCCGCAATTTGAAAGCCTGTTCAAGGGATTCGGCGCCGACCTCCCTGCATTTACGCAGATGGTCATCAACATGTCGAAGTTTGTGCAGGCCCAAGGTATCTTTCTGGCAATGGTCTTTGCCGGCGCCGGCTACGCCTTCTTCTACTTCAAGAAGCGGTCCAGAAAGATGCGGGAAACCCTCGACCGGATGGCATTGAAAATGCCGATCATCGGTCCCATTCTTAACAAGGCCGCGATCGCGCGCTACGCACGTACCTTGTCAACCATGTTTGCCGCAGGCGTTCCTTTGGTTGAAGCGCTGGAATCCGTCGCAGGCGCCACGGGTAACATTGTTTTTGAAAACGCAGTAATGAAAATGAAGGACGAAGTCGCTACTGGCCAACGCCTCCAGCGCGCCATGGAAAATAGTGGACTTTTCCCGAATATGGTCATCCAAATGATCGCGGTGGGCGAGGAGTCAGGATCGCTCGATGAGATGTCTAGCAAAGTCGCTACATTTTACGAAGCCGAAGTCGATAACGCAGTGGACTCAATGTCGAGCCTGCTCGAGCCTTTGATCATGGCCATCCTGGGCGTCCTCGTCGGCGGCCTTGTCATCGCCATGTACCTGCCCATCTTCAAGCTCGGCTCAGTCGTGTGACAGCAGCGGCGTTGCTCGCCGCCTCTCCAGCCCTCCTCATCACGATCTCCGTGGTGTTGGGGCTGGTGATCGGGAGTTTTTTAAACGTAGTCATCTACCGCGTGCCTGTGATGCTCGAACGGCAATGGCGGGAGCAGTGTGCGGAGCTCGCCCAAGCAACCCCTCACCCCTACCCCTCTCCCACAAGGGGAGAGGGAGAAGAACAGAAAAAAGCGTTCAATTTGGTCGAGCCCCGCTCAACCTGCCCCTCCTGCAAAACCCCCATCAAGGCATGGCACAACATCCCCGTCTTCAGTTATCTCTTCCTCAAAGGCCGCTGCGCCTCCTGCAACGCCCGCATCAGTGCACGCTATCCCTTAGTTGAAATCCTCACCGCCCTCCTCTCCGCCGCCGTCGCATGGAAATTCGGCTTCGGCTGGCCTGCGCTCGCTGCACTCGTACTCACCTGGTTCCTCATCGCGCTCACCTTCATCGACATCGACCACCAACTGCTGCCCGATAGCCTTACCTTTCTCCTCCTCTGGATAGGCCTCACTCTCAGCCTCTGGGGCATGACACCAATCTCAGTAGACCTGCGCGCCAGCGTCATCGGCGCAATCGCCGGTTACGTCAGCCTGTGGAGCGTCTACCATCTCTTCAAGCTCATCACCGGCAAGGAAGGCATGGGCTACGGCGACTTCAAGCTCTTCGCCGCGCTCGGCGCTTGGCTCGGCTGGAAAATGCTGCTGCCTATCATCATGATCGCCGCGGCGGTCGGCGCGCTGGTGGGCATCATCATGCTTTCCACGCAAAAGCAAAGTCGCGCAACCCCCATCGCATTCGGCCCGTTCCTGGCAGCCGCAGGCTGGCTGATGTTGATGTTCGGCCAGGAGCTCGTGGAGCGATACCTCGGGTTTTTCAACCTAGGGCAATGAAGACGCGCCCATTCCGCGTTGGCTTGACGGGCGGCATCGCCAGCGGCAAGTCGACGGTCGCACGGCTTTTCCAGGCGCTGGGCGTGCCGGTCGTGGACGCAGATGAAATCGCGCACGAAATCGTCGCGCCAGGCCAGCCGCTCCTGCCGCGAATCGCCGAAGCATTTGGATCGGACATCCTGACGCCAGACGGCAATCTGGACCGCCCCAAACTCCGCGATCGCGTTTTCAAAGATCCCACCGCCCGCGCAACGCTCGAAGCCCTCACCCATCCCGCCATCGGCGCAGAGATGCAACAGCGCGCCAGGCGAGCCAACACGCCGTACGTCTTGCTCGCCATCCCCCTCCTCGTCGAAAAAACCCTGGTGGACACGGTCGATCGTGTACTCGTGGTGGATTGCGACGAAGCCCTGCAAATCCGCCGTTTACAGGCCCGCGACGGCGCCACCGTCGAGCAGGCCGAGGCTATCCTGCACGCGCAAGCCCCCAGGGCCGCGCGTTTACAGGCCGCAAACGATGTGATTCAGAACATTGGGGACCTGCACGCGTTGCGCGATCAGGTGGCGGCTTTGCACTCGCGCTATCTCGAACTGGGCCGGCAAATCCGCCCCCACCCTAACCCTCCCCCGTGAACCGGGGGGAGGGACTGATTTACGGATGGCGCACGCCTCAAGCACAATAGCTTGATGGCCGTCGAGCAAGAAGGGGCGCCGTCCGCCCTGCCGGAAAACGAGACGCGAATATTCGAGCAGCCGCTCAACGAGCGGATGCGCACCTTCTTGCGCCTCGATTTCCTCTACAACCAGGCCCTGTACCACAACGAAATGGCCACCCAGTGGGGCAGCCGCGCGGCGATGTCCTGCATGCTGGAC
>Ga0065707_10082215_pt1 | contig 18955 bp, 10 predicted proteins | sample SwiRhicommuniRL3_FD_59094 | JGI IMG/M metagenome (GOLD analysis project Ga0065707, IMG submission 59094) | Switchgrass rhizosphere bacterial communities from Rose Lake, Michigan, USA - RL3 v2 (version 2) | ecosystem: Host-associated > Plants > Roots > Rhizosphere > Soil | place: East Lansing...
AAATAATATATTGAGAAAGATATTACCGTCAAAATAATAAGATGATCAGACATTACCACACATATATTAATGATAGAGATCCTGGGACATATAATAGTTGTTAATATTTCTCTAAAGTAGTTATTAGTAGTCAAGGCATAATTTCTTAGTATTTGTAGGTCCTTGGTGGTTCCTCTGTCTCTTTGAGTGGGTCTCACTATGGGTCTCACTAAATTGAATTGAGAAATAATCAGTAATTCTTAACAATATATCTACTTCACACCATGTCAAAGTTAAACAAAACATATATTCTAGGGGCAGGGGCTATGGGGTGTTTGTTGGCCCATGAACTAAACCTAGCGTTTCCTCAAAAAATCCTTCCTACGCTATTATTTCGTAACAAAGACAGGCTAGACAACTTCCGTGCAGCCAACTCAACCATCTCGGTCGTAAAATCACAAGGTTCTAACATACTGATCCAGAAATCCAAATTACTAGGAGCAAACAAACCTCCTGTTGTTGATGGAAGCAATGTGTTTATAGAGAATTTGGTGATATCTACCAAGACGTACCAGACAGTGTCTGCGCTTGAACCATACATTCCTCATCTCAACCCACAGTCGAATATATTAATCCTTCAGAACGGGATGGGGATGGCTTCACATCTTAGTGACAGATTCTGGCCTACAGGATTCGATAGACCAAAGATATTCCAAGCCATCAGTACTCACGGAGCATATAAAACAAACCCTACCACTATACACCATGCATCTATGGGGAAATTGTCGCTAGCATATATTCCTCGAAGCGTTGACCCAGCGAATCTTAAGGAAGAAATCCCCGATCTTGTGAAGATGGTTCTAAACACTGACAACTTGAACGCTTCGTATCTCGACTACAACCCATTTCTACTTATTCAGATGGAGAAACTTATTGTCAACGCATGTATAAATCCTCTCTCTGCGTTGATGGACTGTTTAAATGGTGACTTGCTTCATGGGACAAAAATCATTCGAATCATGAACAGAGTCATCAGAGAGGCCACCGAATGTTACTGGGCCGAGTTCAAAGAATTACACGCCATGCCCGAGGCATCTAGTTTCTTGAATGTAGACCGTTTATTGAATTCAGTATTGGCTGTGTGCAAATCCACTGGACAGAACAGTTCATCCATGAGAGAAGATGTGAAACACTTGAATACAACAGAAGTTGACTGGATAAATGGATTTATTGTGGATTTGGGTATTAAGCATAGAATTCCCACCCCTACCAATGCAATGTTGAGAGCGATGGTGAAGAATAAATTATCGATTAGCAGAGCAGTTGAAGCTAATGCTGCTAAGTTGGCAATGAGTTAAAGAATATGAGGAATAAACCCAGCGATGAGTCAAAGAATCATACAAGAACTAGAACACCCAGCGATGATTTAACTACTGCCTGACAACTACTTCATCAATATCACGAAAACTAGTTTGCTGAAGTTGTAAGCTTTATAAATCTTTGAAGTGAAACTTTCTGACCACTAGGGATATTTCAAGGGAGGAATTACCAATATTATTCACCCGGCTACTTCGTAATAGGGAGTATATCTCGGAATAAAGATCATTATTAGTTGAATGGCTTCAATTCTAGGGATTTAACTAGATCTTTTAATCTCTCAACAAGAGAAGGAAAATATAAGCTTCATCAAAAATTTCTAGAGTTTCCACTAATTCAAGCTAATCAAAACGGGACATCTCAACAAGCAACTGGTTGATTATATTCACAATTAACTCCAGAAGTCTCTAAATTTACTCAGAGATTTCTAAGGACCTTTAAGCACGGTGTTTACTGAAAAGTAATTCCGCATAATGCATAAATCTATAGAACTGTACATAATTAATGACTCTATTGGTGGATCTAACCAAACCTAAGTACGCTAGATGACAATAATACACCTCTAATAGTGGATCAGTGAACAATTTGAAGATAACTTGTAACATATCGTTAGAGTCTGAGGACACAATTATTTATATCATTGAATCGTCCTTTGGTGGGTGCTTTCCTCGAAAGCCATCTCAGTAGTCCCGTTCCGCTGTATTTGTATAATCCCGTTGCGTATCCACTATTAATTGTCTTATCCAGTATCAATTATTGTTTATATCACCCAACACCTTTTCAGCGATCTCCTTCATGTTCCTATACAACCCTCCGATAACTCTCTTCCTCTCTCTAAATGCATGGTCTATATCATTATTGTACTCCAAACTCACCATTGCATCGCATTTATGTACAACTCTCTCAAGAACCGTCTTCAACAACAAATCTGAATGGTCCTGGTACGATGATCCATCAGTTACTCCATTTATCAAGGCATTCAATCGTCTGGATTCGACGGGAACTTGTTCCTGTAAAACTGCTAATACGACCACGGTCCTAAACGATGTTCCCGACTCCAAATTGATGGTATAGTCACCATAATAGTCGTGTTCCTTCAAGTATTCTACTTGTTTTGGCTTCAACAACGGTTCGATTATGGACGTGATATCCAAATCGTTCCATTTGTTACCCGAAGGAATCACGAAACCATATTCGCAAAGTAAGAAAGTGTTGGAGTGAGGTCCATAACTCAAGAAGAGCTGTTCATCGGAGTTATATGACGTTGTGGTGGATACTTGAAAGCCATTAACGTCGATTTTTAACGTACACTGATCATCACAAGAATGATTTAAAAAATCAACGTAAGGTGCCATGGTGAAGTTGTCGCTAGTAGACTTGCTTTGAGGTAAAGTCATGTACAAACAACGTGAGTTTATACAGAGCCATACCCAAAGTACTAGTTCTAGAGAAAGATATTCATCTAGATTATAATTAGAGGAGTTGGTTGTATGAATATTGGTTGTGTGAGTATTGGTTGCGAGACTCGGTGTATTATTAGTGAGGTCTTTATTAGTTGTATGGTTTAATTCAGTTTCCTCGTCTTTTAACTCCAACTTTGACGCAACCAAATTTCTAATCTCCGTATAGTCATTCAAAAACCGTTCGTAAATCTTGTCAGCATGGAATCTTGTAGATTCAGGCAACATATTTAACAACTTTTCGTGGTGGTTTACCTTTAAAACTTTCCACACTAATGGGGTTTGGTGGAAGTCGGAGATTTCAGGTAACATATCGATAAACGGTTTCCAAAACGAGTCATGATTTCGCTGCTTTTCAAAAGCAAGATAGAGGGAAAGTAGCTGGAATGACGAGAGTTCCTTCAAGTCATCCAATGACAATTTGGAGTAGATGCTGGAAAACTTGTCATCGTGTGTTTTATAGGGAACGAAGATGTTTAGGTAGTGTGGATCCTGTAACTTTATATTGGAATGTTTGGTGATATGTTTGGTGACGGTAGTTGCGTTCAACAAGAACGATGGAGGAATCCTGAGAATCAATTCGCCTTTCTTCACCTCTGACGTGGAGTAGATACCTCTACCAGACCCATCGACATATTTCACAGAGATTTTCGGGGATATATATGTATGGGTGGACGGTTTCAAGGATTCGTCCAGTGTGTTCTTGATCCACTCTAGTAACGAGAGAACTTTTGAATCTGACATCACCTGGATCTTGTGAATTAGTAGGAGTGATTTATACAATTTTTCAGTGAGATTTGATCTTATGAGATGGTGATCGAGCTCTTAAGATCACGAGATATTTGATAATAGAGAAGGAGAATGTGTTTGGAGAATGAATGAACAGAGCTGCCGAGATTAGGCGAAGCTTCAAAAGTGATCATATTACGAGACCATGAAAATACACCATAATCTGCTCTTATCCACACTTTTCATAATTGTATATAATGTCATTATATTCGTACATAAATGGTATCATGGGCTAAAAAAGTCAAATCAATTGAAGGTCTACCAAAGTAGAAGAAGTAATGTAGATAATCAAGTCTCAAGAAATATTTTCTTGTCAGATAGTAGAGTATAATCTAGTGAAAGATCGTAATAGAAGCTAGCGATGAAATCCAGAACTTCGAGAAATCAATTGCCTCACCAAATAGATCAACAGTTAATCATAACCTTGAGGCTAATTGAGTATTGCTGATCAGATGGTCATCTATTCACACTACGCTATCTCCATTTTGTATCCCTATTCTTTATAATAGCAACTTGCGCAAAATGTACCCAAGAAATCATTATAGTCATAATTAACTAGAAATGACTACTTTCAGTGTTCGCTTAATATTCTATCACTCAAGTCAAAAACACTGATAATCCCCTGATTTATTTCTCAGAGAAGATTTCATTATTAAACTCCTAAAACATATTAAGCGTCAACGCCGTGGCTACTGACTTCGAATCCACAGCATTTTTGAATTCTTCAAAACTCAATTTCCCATCGCCATCTTTATCGGCTTCCATCATAGTTTTATCAACAATTTGTTGCAATTCCTGATCCTGCAAGTTCTTTCCCACCATCATCTTCATAACTATGTACAACTCACCGTTACCTATAAAGCCATCCTTGTCAATATCGTATATCTTGAACGCAAATTTCAACTTATCAACTTTGGAAGTTTTACCGCTAAATGCCGATAATCCAGTTATGAATTCCTGAAAGTCGATTGTTCCGTCACCATCTTGGTCGAAAATCTCCATCAATCTTGATGCCAAAGGATTAGACGATATTCCTGGGATAGACAAGAACTCGGTTTTATCAATTGTTCCTGAACCATCTTTATCCAATTTCATAAATCGCTTTCTTAACCGATCAATTTCTTCACGGTCAAAATTCGTCCCTTCCATAAGGTTATCTAATATTTTAGATGAGGCCAACCCCATGATATATTTGATGTAGATTTGTGGTGTTATCAGGACAGTTTAGAAAAATCTATACAAATTCATTGTTGCGATCACGTGACCGCTTAATTTGCTTTCCACACTACCACTCACCAACAAATCGATCAAACAATCCTTCAAGGACCAGCCATAACCGTAAATTCATGAACGGTAGTCAGTCAACGGTTAGGTCTTCAAAACACGATTAGAAGTAGAGTTAACACGTTTAGACTATGAATATCAACTTGGATAGTGCAAAGGATACACTTTGTAAGAATATTTTGATATATGGATATTGCAAATATGAAAACAAAGGGTGTGTCTTTAGTCACAGCACCAAACCAGGGAATGGAGTACCTGTCAAAGGAGGACCGGCCCAACAACAGAACCAGCAATCTCAATCCCAGCCCCCATCACAACCACAATCTCAACCGTCGTCACAACCACAACAGACTCCGCAACAACAACACCAAGCAGAAATCAAACGGAAATTTAATTTAAGTACTCCTTCGTTTCAACCATCCGTACAAGGAGTTACCAGTAAGTTCTCTAATTTATCTCCAAGAGTCAAGGAAATTCCAATTTTTGTTCCATCAACGTCTCTGAATGGAGTCAGTGGCGCGTCTTCAGCCGGCGACGATTCCAGTCCTTTAATCAAAAAATTCAATGTTTCAACTCCTTCATTTACCCCATCCAACCCATACGCGGAATTAGGAAACGGTACAGATCTGCAACAGGCCCAAATACCAATACCGCATTTACAAAACCAAGGTGGCGTCCCTCCGGCATCTGCGACTTCAGTCAATTCATCTAATCCGTATTTGCCAGGTAATTCAGTGATACAGCCACCCGGCTCCTCTGATGTATTTTTCCATCAACATAGTCAACCGAACACCTACCCATTACAATATCATTTGTACGCCCCGGCTCCACCACCGCGTCTCCGAATTCCTTTACCTCCACACGAAATTAATGTTAACACAATGTTCATTCCTAATGACTTACGAGAATCCTTACAGAAGAAGAATGAAGCTACAATGCAAACATTGGGCAGGACCAATTTGCCTGATCATATCAATATTTATCATTCTTTGGTACCTATTGATAAATCATACGAACCAAACTCAAGAGTGTGGGGGTTACCGACATCGTTCTATAAAGTGTTCTCCAACGTTGACGGTAACGCATATGCATTAAGGAAAGTTGACCATAACTTTGCTATTATCAACGAGCTGCCGTTCAAACTAATCAAGAAATGGAAGGCTATCAAAAGTGCCAACTTGGTACAACTACACGAGGCTTTTACAACCATGGCTTTTGGAAAGTCAAGCTTAGTATTTGTATATGATTACTATCCAAATTCTGATACTTTGCTCGAGTTCCATAAGAAAATTGGTACTTATAGAAGTGAGCCTCTTACAGAAGAATTGCTCTGGACTTATTTGGTACAGCTTGTCAATGTTTTAACTGCTATACATGGAGCTGGAATTGCAGCCCGTACTTCATTGGACTTATCAAAGATCATCGTAACTAATAAGAATAGGATCAGATTATCTAGTTGTGGAATTAGTGATGTTTTGAACCACGAGGTTGATGACGAAGAACTGCAATATTCTACTCGTGCAGACTATTACAAACGGTTGCAGAAACTTGATATGAAACAGTTGGGTAAGATCATGTTGGAATTGAGTGTAATGGCGGTCTCTTATGGTCGTAATGTTAGTGATAAACCTAAACCCGAAGAGGTGATCCAATTTTTGCGTTCTGCAAATACAGTTGGTGGAGGATTCAGTGATGACTATATACAAATGTTGACCGTATTGAATGGTGAGGATGTGGAATTAGAAAAATTCCATGTGGCATTCTTGTCGAAGCATGTTTTGCGAGTAATGAATGCTCTTGAAGACTCGAACGATGCCTTAGAATCACAAATGACAACTGAATTGGAAAATGGACGGTTGTTTAGATTGATGGCTAAGTTGAACTTCATCATCGACCGCCCAGAACTGAAAGATTGGACTGAAAACGGTAACAAGTACATCATCAAGTTGTTCCGTGACTACATATTTTTCCAGTATGATGAATATGGTAAACCGGTGATTGATTTGGCCAAAGTCTTGGTTAATTTGAACAAGGTTGATGCAGGAATCGACGAGAAATTCTTGTTGGTGAGTCGGGATGAGAAAACTTGTATAATAGTGAGTTACAAGGAGATCCGTGATATTGTTGATTCGATATTTAGGAACTTGACTCGTGATTAAGACTGTAATAAATATCAAAAGTAGAAGAAATTGTGGAAGAAGTTGTAGATCCACTAATAAATGTAGGGAACGGATAATTTGGTTATGTAGCCAGCAATTTGTTCCACGATACTTCACGACCGTTTTACGTCTAGTTCGGTTTGGTTGCAAAATTTTATATGCAGGCCAAATATTAACTTTATGAAGACGGATAATGGACAAAACGAAGTTCAGAGATAGAAATATTTACCAGGATGCTTGCACGTATTGATTCTACTTAGTAAATGTGAGTGATATAATGTAAACCTGCATTATCTAGATATAAGGCCCTCACGTGAAGATATAATAACGAGTGTCGTGAAAAAATCGGATAGGCGTGATAAATTTGATGTTTTAAGATCATAAAGTCATGCAAGGTGTCACGTAGTCTGTGTATATTCCTCTTCTAGTAAATTACTCCTACAATTGTGAAATCCCAATTTCGGATGTCCAGCTTGACCTTTCACGAATTTCGAGGGTGAAATCACTGAAAAATTGGACTATGAAGTACCCAATTACTGTATGTATCCACAATATAGATATTCAGTTTGATCCTTAAATTCTACTGCATATAGTTGGTGAGCCATATCTATACTTTTGCACATCATTCAAACGTTCTATGCCACACTGAGCCACTTGCCAAGATGATCCTTACCGCCAACATTCGCAAGAAAGCTAAGCGCATCGAAAACGTCCTGCATATACAACTATATGATAAGGTTATAGAAGGACGAACATGGGAAGACCCATGGGAAGATCCATAGTAAAATTCTCCTAGTAAGCTGGTGAGCGTTGGTGCACTGCCTCCACGTCACAGTATAGACCATATCAGGTGAGGTAATTCCATTACGATGCTTTTAATGTCACTGTGGCAAGCTATCAAGCTGAATATTCATAATTGCAGCCGTCTGGCCGGAGAGAGCAAAGTGCAATCCAAAATGCTTGTTTGAATAACCGGCAAGTCACCGATCTGCACAGAAGTACGTTTGAGTCTCTAATGAAGCAACCGCAACTGATATTCTGTAGAGTATAACCGTAAAAGATCACGTTTTGATTAATTTCCTTCAATTAAAATGACCCCTATCCTACATGCTCTACTCAGCCGATATCAAACAAGCTATGCTATACTTGGTTGCACCCACATTTTAGAGCTTTACAATATGGAGTGCCCAGATTAAGCACTTCTCCAAGTGTAGCCAAGATTATACTTTGTTCTCGATTAGTCTGGGCTACTAGTCAGCAAGTTGGCCCTACTTCCTCAAATAGACACCAAGGCATCAGGGCGAGGTACACATCATTCCATTAGTCACTTCATTAGTCACTTCATTAGTCACTTTCTCGAAGCTCTTGTACCCATCGCTTGTACTATTCGCCACTTGGTCATCCCTGGTATGGCTACGGCATTAGCTTGGACCGGTTGCGGCAATCTCATATTGGTATTCGCACGCAGAATTTCTTTTGCAATTGACATAAATCCCTTGTATAGTCATCGAGCAACAGTTCAACTTAGAGGGATGTTCAATGGTTTATGTCATAATATATGATGACTCTATATGTCTTTTAATGACTTAAGATAGTTCTTGCCTTTTTCCGGTCTCATGACTCCATTTCCTGGTAGTTATCACGATCAATCACGTGACCAATGCACGTGATTTCGTGACTCAGCGAAATGAGTAATCTCCCTATCAATGACCCACACCAAATATATAAATTCAGATAAAGTCCTAACTAATTTACTCAATACATCAAGTTTAGATTTCTATACTACCCAGCTTTCTATTTTATCTGTTCCCGTTCACGTCTTTACATCTTTATCTCCGGTTTATATTGGTTTTGGTTTCCTTGGTTTTATTTCATATCTAAACTGGTTTTAGATTAACTTTTTGTGCTTTTTAGCTTTGGTGACACTTTATTGGTACACTATTCAACATTTAACATCCCTTACTTAATTTTACTATATTGTTATTACTGTTAAAATGTCCTTATTCCAATACTAGATTTATCTAGTGAATTTTTATTGTCTGTTTGTGAGTTCATTTATCTGTGATATTTGTCCTTACATTATCTATATCAAGTGAGTAATTACTTGATAGTACTGTTAGTATTGTACTATTAGTGTTCTTGCTATAGTATTACTGTTAATATCCAACTAGTGGTTTTTCTTTTAGTCTTTTCTATTAGTCTTCTATTAGCATCCTGTCCTGCTGTTATATCTTACTATTAGTCTTAATAGTATAATCCTGTCTTATTTGTTTTAATACTCGTTCTAAGAATATTATTACATCTAATCATCATGTTATCTCCAAAGTCTCCGTGTGTCAAAAAGACGGAGTCTGAATTGGTATCCAACCTTCCTTCAACCAACTTGTTAACTCCTCCATCAACCAACTCGTCGTCTCCACTTGATTCCAAAGATATTTTATTGCCTAACAATTTCAAGTATTATACCAAACACTTGAACAAGAATCAGTTCAACCATATCCTTATCAACTGTACCATCAAGTTGATGAACATCTTGTATGGCGAGTCTCCTATGGACGAAGCTGACGTCAAGTTTTTCATGGTTGAGATCTTGAAAAGATCAAAAACTTCTATCCAAACTTTGCAGATGACTTGTTACTATTTGATCAAGCTCATCAAGCTTGAAATCGATATCCAAGCCAGTTTCAAAGACGCAAAGAAATTGTTTTTGGGATTATTGATCATCAGTTCCAAGTTCAACCAAGACTACAACTATTCGTTCAAGTCATGGTTGAAAATCTGTGGAATTCAAGAAGATGACCAAGTCAAGGGCCAAACGTTTAACTTGAAGATGTTGAAGTCGATTGAGTTCAAATGTTTGACTCTTTTAAACTACGATATCTATATCAATGGTTTGAAGTACGAAAACTGGTGCAATATCCTCATTATATTTGGATACGACTTTATCAAGTTACAATTGGTTGGTGAAGACAAACTTGAATCCAAACCTTGCCTCAACAAAATCATCTGGGAAACGAATGAAATCAAGATCCAAAAGAAATTAGCCAAATGGTTGAATTTCTTTAAAAACAACTTGAATGTTAATAACTTGAATTTGATCAAAATCAACTTTAACAATTACTATTTGAATCAATTAGGTACGAAGATCATTATTTCCGAAAGAAGAGGTATTGAAAACGTGCCATCTCTTTTTGGGTGTGGTGAAAATTGTGGCAAGAGAAGTCTCGAAGCTGACGAGGTGGTTAAGAGAGTAAAGGTCTAGATTCTTGTATAAGACTCTCTAAAAGTAGTTGAAAAGTTGGAAATAAGTAATCCTTGTGGCTGAGGTATCTGACGAGAAACCTCTAGGCAAGTGACTCTTCAATGATTCGACTAGAACTTCCACGTCTCACCACTTTCATCCATCATATTTTAATACTATTACATAGTTGTCACAATGTATGCAAAATCATAGACTTTAATTTGTAAGTAATTGTTCAATTATTCTATATAAGATATTAATACCAAATATTCTTCATTAATAAGACCGAAAGTTACTGCTGGTGGAAGATTAGTTTGAGAATCTGGAAATAATCCGGTGATAATTTGTTGTTTGAGAATCTGGAAATAATCCGGTGATAATTTGTTGTTTGAGAATCTGAGAATAATCCGGTGATAATTCGCTCATCTCTATAATATGGACATCTCCGGTCTTTTATGATACTGGTCCTTCTGGGCATCTCTGACTTCTCTTCCCTAACTTCTCACTGCCCTCTCATACTACATACAAACATCCATCATTACCCCAGATTCCAAAAACATTCGTCAACGGCATAAATCCATTATTCTGTTTCATGACAGATTTATTATCGTCATCTTGAGCTATTCCCTTACCATTAACCATCAATTTTGTAGATGTTTTTCCGATGTTATATCCTCTTACATAAACCTGGCCTCTATTTCTAGAATCCAACTTCACCAACTTACATTCAACGGCCTGTGAGAGACATCCATACGATCTCAAATTGGCAATGTCGATAAGACGGTAGTCATAAAAGTCAGTCAAAACGATTGGTCCAATGACATTGTAGTAAGTCAGCTCAACAATGACTCGACAAGAATGGAGACATCTTAACTGGTTCAATTGTAAGAGTGAAAACTTCATAGTCTCTTGGATCTGCTTGGAAACGTAAATCAAACGTAATTTTTGTGACGAACTAAATCCTAAGTCCACTTTGAAGCTACTAAACTTTCCTTTCACGAGGTTCACCATTCTCTGGTTGAATATAAACTTCGTCAACCCGTTCATTTCGTTGATATATGATTCTGTTGAAGGAAATTGTGCAAGTGCTTCCTGGGAAATCGATAACACCGCTGGTTGATACGAATAAACATCTTTCCAAGTCTTGATATCATGGGCTATAATTATGTTGGAATGGCTTATAAATCCTGCCAACATCTTTATCAAATCATTGAGGATCTTGTCGTTGGTTGGAATATGGTTCTGTACAATCAAGAGCGTATCCTTATCGTTAAGTTCTTGAGATGCAGGCAAATGTCTGAGGGTTGAAGCCAAAGAACTGATGATATTCAACTGTGTGAACTCCACTGTAGCCAAGATCTTGGTGTTTAACTTCCGGGTGATAGTAAGAGCAATTCCTTTATCTTTTATGGATGAATATTCATTTTCAAAGTCCGGTTGGACTTGGTTATCTGGAGGGGGAAGGGTTGAAATATTGTAGATGTTGGAGTGCTGAATCTCTCTAGAAACATCTATTTGATTATCATCTGTGTCACTATCGATAACAAACAATGTCGTTTGATCAACAATTTCAGCCAAACTTTCATATTCATCATAAAGTTCCACATTGACTTGGTTGGTAAATGCTGCAATCATTATCACCAATATCTCGATACTTGTGATATACAATTGGAGGTTGATTTTGATGTAACTGATGTTCTTTTCCTTCAACATATTTCCAAATACATGAATTCTGTGGTTTAAGCTTAAAAATGTTTCAGAATGGGGCTTGAGATTATCTTCTCCTGTTGTTGGTTTGCCATTTCTCGCTTTGGGTCCTTTGACCACTATTCTCTTCTCTTTATCTACTTTCTTGCAGTAGTTCATCAACACTTCCCAGATATCACACAAGTTTCCATTTCTCAACTTATAGTGGTCGTACCTTATACCAAGTCCAACCCTCAATCCCAGTGAATAGTCGAGCTTATTGCTCTTATAAACGGCGGATTCTTCTGGGTGTCTTGTGGCATCAACAACCGACTGGTTTGTCAAAAAGAGTTCGCTAACATCTTTGGTGTAGTCTATGTAGCTTCGGTATATGTAATTGAATACCAAGAGAGTTACTAGTGCTATTAATACTGGTTGAATTTCAAACATGTCATGAAGAAGAGTTGTACCTATTATGAGCTTGGTATCAGGTCTTATACGAGAGTTGGAGTATCACGTGAGCTGATGATCAGTAAAGGGTATGGGTTGAAAGAGTTACCAACTAGCCGGTGGAGAGTTGCATAGCAATAAAGTGGTAATTGCAGCGTGACGGGACGATTGGATAAGTATACGGAGATAGTATAGCAGTTGGTTGTCACCATATTATTGTTTGGTATAAATCAGTGATTCTTTGGCCCTTCGAAATCAGATTATAAGCCACAGAAGAAGTTGAGATACAGGGATATGCTAAACAATCAAATTGAAGAGACGAAGATAATTGGAGATTTATGATTCTTAGATAAATTAGAGGTAGATGATACGCTTTGTAGAATATATGACAGGTATTATAATTTATGGTTGCAAATTCTTAATCCATGAACTGAAAATGAGATATCAAGATATATCTATAAGATGATCTTGTGTAATAGTAAATAAGCTTTATGGCTTTGTTGACGAAGTTTCAATACGATAAGTTGGTAGAATAATCTAAGTAAAGCTTGTTGGGAATCAACTACTTACAGGAATTGGGTACGAATCGCGTACGAATCGCATACTTTCAGGAATCGACTACGGGAATCATGAGCTAGATTGCTCCAATATGTTTCTACTTCTAGGCGATAGTAGGGACGTGTAAGAAATATAACAAATATACACTTGTATGATATAGATACTATGTATGGAATGGCCTTTCTTTATTAACGTTTAGGATTATACGAGAAGTGAGTAAACAATAGCGCGTCAGGGGACGCGGTTGGGTGCAAAAAAAGTGCTCCCAAGTTGATGCAACAATCTAACAATCAGTCAATAATAACCATATTACACTAAAGGAGATGTGGATATTTAGTTAGCAACAACAGAATACTTAAGCTCCTAACATATCGAAGATGGTACAAAACGCTAGGAATCTATTGACGAAATTCTAGGAGGCTATTGAAAATATGCTGGTTCTATTTCCATAATTGGGGTGCCGAAGTAAGTAAACTATTTATTATATTGAACAAACTACGACTCTTGACTAATAACGGAGTGCAACAAATAGTACCAGACATTTGATTGTTGCGATTCTAGACTGCTACTCCAATGAATCATGATTAGGAGTATTAATCTATGTAAGAAGTTACAATACTGTCAGTTATTCCGTGAAAAACAGAGAAGTCTACGCTTATACTTGCAGTATCTAAATCCACACTGTTCTAATACTAGAGAACTATTGGTATCACTTAGTTGTGATATTAATACCTTCACTATACATTATGATTACTTTATATTTAGTTAGTCAAGTTCATAACTAATGGTATTTGATAACCAATTCTAAAAGGAATAATACTTACTAGCGAATAATAATATACTGACGAATGAGAACTACTGCTAAACAATGATTCTTTATATCAATTCTAGTTCATAACTAAGGCTAGACCACCCTGATATCCCCATTGATTTTCATTCACTTTATGACTCTCAAACATAACCAACGTGCTAAAGTGCTTACTTCCAATTTCCACAGACTAAACTGATGTCATTGTAATTCTATGAATATTCTAGAAAATATATTCTTCTAGCTACCTAAGACAGTTTATACTAACGATTCTTAATAACAACCTATCCCCGAGAATCGCCATTGGATATTTAAGCGTACACTGTCACATTCTAATCGGCATTATAATAACCACTATCAAAACAACTATCACTAGAAACATCACTATCAAAACTGTCACTAGAAAATCACTAAAATTCACTATTTCTAGCTACTACCGCTCGATCTTACTAATTTATAGTCAGGAAATAATAATAGTCGTCTTTATCGTAACATTTCTCTTCTTCTAATATCTGTCAATCTATTCTTGGACCCGCGTTTTGTCTCGCATTTTTCGGCTATCTCAAAATAGGCTCACCTCTTTACTCTTCCAGTCAACCTTACGATGAGAGTATTCATACCCAAATTCCGAAGTATCCATCATGTGGGAGCTGTCCTCATTCTTATTTGGATCTGCGTATTCTACTTCCAGGAACGATTGGTACCATATTTAACAATCAAGAAGTGTGGGTGGCCGATTCTTGAAGATGAACCCTTTTCCACCAAGGTATTATTAGTAGCAGACCCACAACTCATTGACAATCATACGTATCCCGGACGGAATAAAATGCTATTGGGACTCTCAAAACACACGGTGGATACATATTTAAAAAAAAACTATCAAACAATAATACGACAACTACAGCCAGAGTATGTGATATTCCTAGGCGACTATCTAGACAACGGAAGATCGTCTTCGGATAAATATTACGAAAGAGAGCTTCGTCGGTTCAAGCGGATATTCTATACCAAGTTTTCTAACACCTACAAGTACAACGAAAAGTTTTTGGTCAACACACCTGGAAATCATGACATTGGATTTGGTGATGGCGTTAAACTCGAATCAAGGCAAAGGTTTTCGACCAGTTTTGCTCCTCCGAATAAAGTCCATACTATTGAAAGTGTGGAATTTATATCGTTGGATACGTTGTCACTTGCATCCACAAAGCCAGAGATTAACTCAGAATCGCAAGCGTTTCTTGAGCTGTTTGGAAAATCAAGTACCCCAAGGATATTATTATCACATGTCCCTTTATACCGGGATAAGTCGCTCAGTTGTGGTCCACTCAGAGAAGGAGTATTTAATGGAGATGCCCAGGGGTACCAATATAAATCCACGATTTCTTCCGATATCACATCACTAATTCTTGAAAAAATCAAGCCCAACTTGATATTCACCGGTGATGACCATGACTATTGTGACATCCTTCACACGGAAACCAATTCCAGAGAAATCATGGTGAAATCCATCAGTATGGCCATGGGAATTAAATATCCAGCAGTACAATTGTTAACATTCTCAAACTCCAAGAAGTTTTCTTATAGTACAGTAATGTGCTATTTGCCTACACCATACATTAACGTTGTTTATTATGTGTTACTTTCGATTTTTACCGGTTTCGTCATCTTGATATGGAATACAAAGCAAAAGTCAGCGAGATACAACTATTCCTCCATCCTACCAATGATTGAGACAGAAACACCGTCAGCGACGGCCAAAAAAATCTCAAACTTCCTTCAAGAACAAGAATTGGCGGATATGTCGTCTCCTAGATCTTCTTCATCTTACTACCTCCAATCTTCCAACACTTTCTCCGATCCCCGGAAAAGCTCTGCCAAATTCCAAAACTCCAAATTCGGTGTCGCATTTAACAGACATAAATCAAAATTGACAATGTTCTTAAGACGTTGGAATGTCATTTCGTTCCTTAAACACTCGTTCTACATGGGCTTATCGGTGATATTGATATATTATGTCGGATTTTGTCTCACATTATAAAACAACAAAAAATAATGTGAGTGTGGGATTTTCAATGCGGCTACTTGGATGATGAGTGTGCATTTAGATGAATATTGAAACGATTGATAATAATGGAGCAAATATATAATGTGTTGAGATACGTGAAACAACTGGGAATCTAAAGAATTCAGTGTCTCGATTTCCATTGAATAGCAACAACATATGAATTGAGATTCATATCAATTATCTTCAATTCAATCTGAAACATAAGTGAAACATTTAATTACACACAATTGAATCCCTATCTAGAACTGAGTACATTTTGAGCCTGATACTGTTACTTCCGAGATATTCCACATATTATACTTTTAATTCATCTATTCACTCTTCTATTCATCTTCAATTCTGCGGATTCTAAAATCACTACCTTTACAGTTTACATATTTCAGCTTTACAATGGGTTGTAATGTTAGTACAGAGCAAGACGAATCTGATCCGTTCCTTCAAGACCGTCTACTTAACAATGCAATTGAACAAACACTAAATTCAAACAAACAAAGTGAAAAAAACGAAATCAAATTGCTTCTTCTCGGGGCAGGAGAAAGTGGAAAATCAACTGTTTTGAAGCAATTGAAGATCCTTCATAAAGGAGGATTCACGAACCAGGAACGTATGCAATATAGTCAAATCATATGGTGTGATGTCATCCAATCAATGAAGATCTTGATTATCCAAGCGAGAACATTGGGGATCAAGCTTGACTGTGATGAGACAGATTCCTTATATCTATCCAAGAAAATCGTACTTGAAGCTGAGGGAGGTATCGATAAAGATGTTGTGGACTCCGACTTTTTAAACGATTATGTTTTGAAGTATGATGAAAAGCCACGAAGAGAAGATCGTGATATTTATGACAAGAGTGATCAATTTTTGACTTCTCTTGATGATTATGGATTCAAAAAAGTTCAAAATTCGACATATTCAAGAGCCCAGATCGCAGAATCTATCCATACACTATGGATGCATGATTCAGGGATTAAAGAATGTTTTGACCGGTCAAACGAGTTCCAACTAGAATCTTCTGCGAGCTATTACTTCGAAAACGTCTTTGAATTTGTCAACCCAAAGTATATGTGTTCGAACGTTGATATCTTAAACGGTAGGATCAAAACTACGGGTATAACAGAGACGAATTTTGTGATAAAATCATTGAAAATCAAGGTGTTGGACGCAGGAGGCCAGAGATCTGAGCGTAAGAAGTGGATCCACTGTTTCGACAAGATCACGGCGATATTGTTTGTGTTGGCGATCTCAGAGTATGACCAAATGTTATTTGAAGACGAGAGAATTAACAGAATGCACGAGTCAATTGTTTTGTTTGACTCGTTGTGTAATTCAAAGTGGTTTGTGAATACGCCGTTTATCTTATTTTTGAACAAAATCGATCTTTTTGAAAAGAAGTTGGCGAGGTCTAGTTTGAAACGATACTTCCCTGATTACCTCGGTGATGATCAAGATGTCGACAAGGCATTGAAGTTTTTTGAAAACAATTTCTTAAAGTTGAATCGTACAAATAAGCCGGTTTATGTTCATAGAACTTGTGCTACAGATACAAATTCCATGAAGTTTGTGTTATCAGCGGTGACAGATATGATTGTGCAAGGAAATTTGAAACGTAGTGGGTTTATATAGTGAGATAATGGATCATTTGATGTATCAGTGTCTAAATTACATAACCCGGATGGTGATCTTTAACTTTAACAATTTCCTTGAATACTCTTCACTTCAACGTTTCCTTGAATAATCTTCAACTACAACTCTTTCTACAACTCTTCAACTACAACTCTTTCTACAACTCTTCAACTACAACTCTTTAACATAACTTTTTACGTATTCGCTAGTCTTTTATTAACATGCAATAGACACGATTATATATGCTTCTAATCAAATTACCATCTTAACATGGCCATTTCATTTCTGTTTCTGTTGTAATCAAGTAAACCTTCGATTTGACCGGTACCAGAGACAACAATGTCTTTATCCCATAAGGCAGCTTGGGCCCAGGCCTTGACATCCTTGGTGGTGATAGCGTCGATCCTTTCCAAGGATTCGGCGATAGAGGTTCTGTAACCAGCTAATAATACCTTGGAACCGATATCGGAAGCAATAGCATTAGAAGAGTTCAATTCTCTCAACAAAGCAGTCTTTACGGCAGCCTTACCACGAGCAACTTCAGCGTTGGTGATGGATACAGACAATCTGTTCCATTCCTTCAAGGTAAAGTGACAAAAGTCATCGATTGCGTGGATGTTGGAAATCTCAGCATTGAACCCCCATAAACCAGTGTCGGAGTATGATTGGGAGAAGTGTGTGTATTTGTCGACAATGTGGTATTCTTGAACGATGGAGGCCAATTTTGGACTGGTGAAGCCGGCAATGGCCGAGTTTTGGTCAAAGTCACCGAAAATAGCGGCTCCGACCTTAGCAACGTAGTAGGCTGGGGAAGTAATACCTTCACCTTGTACGGCAATAGAAATTTGAGCGATTGGCATAGTGTCATCTCTCATTCTAACTTCAGAACCCAAGAAAGTGGCTGGCTTGACTTGTGGCTTTAAACCTTGGGCTACTTTCAAGTTTGCTTCAATGGCTTCAACCAAAGTTTCGTGAGTGAAGTTACCGGAGGCAGCAACAACAGTGTTAGCACCAATTAATTGTCTTTCCAACAAACGGATAGAGTCTTGGATTTCCAAGTCTTTGATGGAGTCGGAAGTACCCAAAGTTGGCAATCCTAAAGAGTATCCTTGGAAAGCAGAGGCGTTTAAGTGTTCCAAGACCTTGGAGGAAGGGTTGGCTTCGAGGGCTTCGGCTTGTTGGATCAAGTTGGCTTTATGGGCGGCGAAATCGGCCTTTTCCAAAGCGGCGGTGGTGTTGGAAGCAAGCTTGGCGATCAATTTACCGGCTTCAGCGACGTTGTCGTTGGTAGTTTGAGCAATTACACCGTTAACTTCCCTTCCGTTTTGTGCAGATAATAAAACACCGTTTTCCAAACCTGAGGCCAAGATGTTGGTGGTCAAAGCAGAGATACCGTTACTGTATGGATGTTCTGATCTTGAACCAGCTCCGATGAATAAACCTACAGTCGAAGAAGTTGCGTGAGGGTTGGCT
>Ga0065707_10000725_pt1 | contig 18952 bp, 19 predicted proteins | sample SwiRhicommuniRL3_FD_59094 | JGI IMG/M metagenome (GOLD analysis project Ga0065707, IMG submission 59094) | Switchgrass rhizosphere bacterial communities from Rose Lake, Michigan, USA - RL3 v2 (version 2) | ecosystem: Host-associated > Plants > Roots > Rhizosphere > Soil | place: East Lansing...
CTGCGGCGCGACGTTGGCCTTGCGCAGCGCCATGTCCATGACCCGCACGGCCCCGCTGCCGTCCTCGGTCGGGGCGGTGATGTGGTACGCATCGCCCGACATGCCATAGCCGACCACTTCGGCGTAGATTCGTGCCCCACGGCGGAGCGCGAACTCTCGCTCTTCCAGAATCACGATGCCCGACCCTTCGCCGATGATGAACCCGTCGCGATCCCTATCGAACGGACGGCATGCGTGATCCGGCGCGTCGTTGCGAGTCGACATGGCGCGCATCGCCGCAAACCCGCCAACGCTCATCGGCGTGATCGCGGCCTCGGACCCGCCCGCAATCATCGCATCCGCATCGCCTCTCTTGATGATCTCGAACGAATCCCCGACCGCATGCGCCGAGGCCGAGCACGCCGTGCAGGTCGCCAGGTTCGGCCCTTTCGCGCCGAAGCGGATCGACACCTGGCCCGCAGCGAGGTTGATGATGGAGGCAGGGATGAAAAACGGGGAGATCTTCCGCGGACCACCCGCGAGGAGCGCCTCGTGCTCGCGCTCGATGCTCGTGAATCCGCCGATGCCCGACCCCACGAACACGCCGACGCTCCCTGCGTTGGCATCGGTAATCGTGAGCTTGGCATCATCCATCGCGAACTGCGACGCCGCAATCGCGTACTGGATGAAGATGTCCATCTTCTTGACGTCTTTTTTCTCGACGAACTGCAGCGGATCGAACCCCTTCACCTCGCCGGCAATCTGCGAGGCGTACGCGGAGGCGTCGAAGCGCGTGATGCGCCCGATACCGCTCTGGCCCGTCGTCAAGCCGCGCCAGTTCACGTCGGTCCCGATCCCCAGTGACGACACCAGCCCGATGCCGGTGACGACAACCCGTCTATTGGCCACGATGCTTATTTTTTACCTTTGGCGTGCGAGTCGATGTACTCGATCGCTTCCTTGACGCGCGTGATCTTCTCGGCGTCCTCGTCTGGAATTTCGATACCGAACTCCTCCTCGAACGCCATCACCAGCTCGACCGTGTCGAGCGAGTCCGCGCCGAGGTCATCGACAAAGGAGGCATCCGGGGTCACTTCTTCTTCGTCGACACCCAGCTGCTCCACGATGATGCTCTTCACTTTTTCAGCAACCGCCATTCAATCCTCCTACGTATACATGCCGCCGTTGACCGCTATGACCTGCCCCGTAATATACGCTGCTTCGTCGGACGCAAGAAAGCACACTGTGTTCGCCACATCGTCGGGCGTGCCGAGCCGTCCGAGCGGAATCTGCTGGGCCCAGGTCTCGGACGTGGCGCCGGTGAGCGCCCGGGTCATATCGGTGTCGATCATGCCCGGCGCGACGACGTTCACGGTAATCCCGCGGGACGCCACTTCCCGCGCCAGCGCCTTGGCCATGCCGATGAGCCCGGCCTTCGACGCCGCGTAGTTCACCTGCCCGGCATTCCCCATCTGCCCCACGACCGAGCTGATGGTGATGATGCGGCCTCCGCGCTGTTTGAGCATCGGCCGCAGGACCGCCTGCGTGCAGCTGTAGGCGGCCGTCAGGTTGGTCGCGATCACCGCGTCCCAGTCCTCGCGCTTCATGCGCATCATGAGCTGGTCGCGCGCAATACCGGCGTTGTTCACGAGGATGTCGATCCGGCCATGCCTGGCGAGCGCGTCCTTCACGACCGCCTCGACCGCCGGCGAATCCGTCACGTCGAGCGACACCGCCTCGGCCTTGCCGCCTTTCAACACGATATCGGCGACGTTCGCTTCGGCGTTCGTCCCCCGCGCCGCGGCCACAACCGCCGCGCCTTGCGCGGCCAGCCGCCTGGCGATCGCCGCGCCGATCCCGCGCGACGCGCCCGTCACGAGCGCGACTTTCCCGGTGAGGTCGAGCATTATCTGGTCACCGCGAACAACGCCCGGGCCGATTCCAGATCGTCCGGCGCGCCAACGGCAGCCACGTGGACATGATGTTGAATCTTGCGAATGAGCCCGCTGAGCACGCTGCCCGGACCGGCTTCAAGATATGTCGTGACACCCTCGGACGCAAGACGCCGCACGGAGTCTTCCCATCGAACGGCCGAGGATACCTGCCGCACCAGCGCATCGATGGCCGACGCCGCGTCACGCTTCGGCAGCGCGTCCACGTTCGCAACCACGGGAACCCTGGGATCGCGCACGGACATGGCGCGCAACTCGGGGGCGAGCCGGTCTTCGGCCGGCTTCATGAGCGCGCAGTGGAACGGCGCGCTCACCGGCAGCGGCACCACCCGCTTGGCGCCGAGCACCTTCGCGCGTGCGCCCGCGCGTTCAACGGCGTCTTTCGCGCCCGCAATCACCACCTGCCCGGCGCCGTTCATGTTGGCCGGCGCGACGATCTGCCCCTGTGCCGCATCCACACAGGCCTGCGCAACCTTCTCCGCGTCGAGGCCGAGAATCGCCGACATGGCGCCTGTCCCCACCGGCACCGCTTCCTGCATGTACCGACCGCGGCGGCGTACAAGGCGCATCGCATCGCCAAACGAGAACGTGCCGGCGGCGACGTTGGCTGAGTACTCGCCAAGGCTGTGGCCGGCGACAAACCCCAGGTTCGACGCGAGCCCCTCGGCTTCGAGCACGCGGTAGGCGGCGATGCTGGTCGCGAGAATTGCAGGCTGCGTGTTCTCGGTGAGCATCAGCGCGTCTTCGGGGCCTTCCCAGATCAGACGACTCAACGATTCTCCGAGGGCATCGTCGGCCTCGGCAAACGTCTGGCGGGCCACGGGAAACGCCTCCGCCAGCGCGCGGCCCATGCCGACTTTCTGCGAACCCTGTCCTGGAAAAACGAAGGCGATCATGAAACGGATGCGATGGCGATGTCCTGCTCGACGCGATGCAGCAGGCCGGCCGTGGTGAACCGGTGCGCCATGAGGACGGCGTTGCGAATCGCCTTGGCCGACGACCGGCCGTGGCAGACAAAGCAGACACCAGCGATGCCGAGCAGCGGCGCGCCGCCGTATTCAGAGTAGTCGAGGCGCCGGCGGAATCGCCGGAACGCGCGCCGCGACAGGAGTGATCCGACCATGCCGGAAAATGTCCTGGACAATTCTTCTCCGAGCAGACGCTCGACGGTGTCGACCAGCCCTTCGCTCACCTTGAGCGCGATGTTGCCGGTGAAACCGTCGCAGACTATCACGTCAGCGTTTCCCTTGTACACTTCGCGCGCCTCGACGTTGCCGATGAAATTCAGCGACGAGGCCTTCAGCAACTGATGCGCGTCGCGCACCAGTTCGGTGCCCTTGCTTTCCTCCTCGCCAATCGACAGCAGGCCGATACGCGGCCGATCGACGCCGAGCGAGACCTTGGCGTACACGGCTCCCATCGCGGCGAACTGCAGGAGATGCGTCGCCCGGCACTCGACGTTGGCGCCCACGTCGAGCAGAATGCCGAGCCGATCGCCCGAGGGAATCGTCGCGGCCAGCGCCGGACGATCGACGCCCGGCAACATTCCGAACGCCCCGTGCGCGGAGAGCACGGTCGCACCAGTGTGCCCGGCACTCACCAGGGCCGCCGCCTCACCACCGGCAACCGCTTCGGCCGCGACGCGAATCGATGCGCGCGGCTTTCGCCGCAAGGCGGCCGCCGGCGCCTCGGCCATCCCAACGACGTCGGGTGCGTCGAGAATGCGGATGCTGAGATCGTCGGCGTCGGGGTGTCTGGCCAGCTCCGCCCGAATCACGTTGACCGGACCGGCCAGCAGAAGCCCGAGATTGAGGTGACGCGCGGCAGCCAGAGCGCCGTCGATGATGCTGCGAGGGGCATGGTCGCCGCCCATCGCGTCTACGGCGATGCGGATCATGAACAGGGCTTCCGGCTTCTGTCTCCTGGCTCCGGGCCGGGCCAGAAGCCCGTGGTCTGCCCCTCGGCCAGCTCGGGGCACCCTGAGCACGTCAAAGGGTGCAGCCTGCAGTCGATCACGTCGTTCTAGCCTTCGTCAACGGCGCGAACCTGACGGCCGCGGTAATACCCGCAGTGCGGACACGTCCGGTGCGGTGGTTTCGGTTCGCGGCAATTCGGGCAGTCGCTCGATTGTGTGGCGACCAGCGTGTCGTGCGTGCGGCGCTTGGCCGTGCGCGACTTCGAGTGCCGCCGTTTCGGATTTGGCATGGTCTGGATCCTCTTTTAGTCGCGGGGGCCCCTCGCCCCGCTCCACGCCGCTCGCTTGCGGGGGCCCCGTGCCCCGCGCCGCTCGCGGCTTTCACTGTTTCAATTGCTTCAACGCCGCAAGCCTCGGGTCTTCCCACTTTTGACTGCAACCGCACGATCCGGTATTCAAGTTCGTCCCGCAGTGAGGGCACAGACCCTTGCAATCATGCCTGCACAGCGGTTTCATGGGCAGCGCCAACTGAAACTGCTCCGTGATGAGATGTGAGAGATCGATCTCGTCGCCATCATAGAACGCGGTCGACAGATCGTCTTCCTCCACTTCCCGTTCGCCATCACCGACGTTCTCGACACGCGGCACGTACCGCAGATCGAACTCGGTGGTAACCGGTAACCTGAACGGCTCGAGGCACCGGCTGCAGGTGAGCTCGAGCTCTCCCTTCAGCCGCCCCGCAACCTTATACCGTCCGGTCTCCTGGCGATCGATGTCGAACGACAGGGCAACCGGTGAAACGATGCGAAACGCGTCACCCTCGCCTCCGGCGAAGAGCGACGGCTCGAATCGCTTCTCGAAGTGCTCGTGTGCGTTCTGGAGCGATCGAAGGCTTAAGTGCATAACCCGTGTCCTGCCAGCCCTTTAGGTGTTGGCAGAACGGACCATTATATCCCGGATGGGCGATGGGCCATAGTCAAGGGGCAATGGGCGGGCTATTGCCCATCGACCAGATCGATCGGTCCCACCCAGGGCTTCGGTATGAAGAGCGTTTCGAACAGGTTCACGGCGTAACGATCGGTCATCCCTGCCAGAAAGTCGCGCGCGGCGGCGTCAACACCTTCGTCGGCCATCGTGCGCGCGTCGAGGAAGTCCTTTGGCCGCTCGTGAACCTTCTCCCAGAGCCCGCCCAGGATGCCCGTCGCCTTCTTGAACTCCGCGGTGGCCGACTCGTTTTCGTACACGGCGCTGAACAGGAACGTTCGCAGCTCGAGCGTCGCAGCGAGCACCTCGGCGCTCATGCGGATCTCGGAAAGGTTGCCCGCGAACGTCGCCTCGACGACATCCTTCACCATGCGCCCGATCCGTGCCGACGAGGATCCCCCGAGCAGCGCCACGGGATCTTTCGGCAGGTCTTCCGGACGCAGAATGCCGGCCCGCTGCGCATCATCGATGTCGTGGTTGACGTATGCCGTCAGGTCGGCGACGCGGACGATCTGTCCTTCCAGGGTCTTGGAGCGCTGGGACGCGGGCATCCCGACCGGCGAGCCCCCTTTTCCCTTCGAGTGATGCGCGATCCCGTCGCGCACCTCCCACGTCAGGTTCAATCCCTGTCGATCGTTTTCGAGCACGTCGACGATGCGGAGGCTCTGCTGGTAGTGGTTGAAGCCACCCGGGATGAGCTCGTCGAGCACGCGCTCGCCCGCATGTCCAAACGGCGTGTGGCCGAGGTCGTGGCCGAGCGCGATCGCCTCGGTCAGCTCTTCGTGAAGCTGCAGGACCTTGGCGATCGTGCGCGAAATCTGCGCGACCTCGAGGGTGTGGGTGAGCCGGGTGCGATAGTGATCGCCCGTCGGCGCGAAGAAGACCTGCGTCTTGTGCTTGAGCCGGCGGAATGCCTTCGAGTGCACGATGCGATCGCGATCGCGCTGAAACGCCGGACGGACGTCGTCTTCCGCCTCCTCGCGCAGGCGCCCGCGCGTGTCGGCGCTCTTGGCCGCCTGCGGCGCCAGAATCTGGCGTTCGCGCGCCTCGAGGTGTTTACGGATATTGGCCATTACTGACTTGCTCCATTGGTAGATCGGCAGACTGCGGGATTGACGGAATGTTGTGAGATTGTTGAACGTCGATTCGCGGATTAATCGCAGCACGCAGATCCCGTGCGCTGATTCCGCCATCGCTAATTCCTACTTGTAGTCCATCAATCATCAGTCATCACTCTTCAACATTCTGCCAATCTTCAATCTACCAATCCATCAATGCAGATTTCTCAAAAAGCTGGTGCCATGCTTCATCGTCCCTACCCCGAAATTATCCGCCACTGTCTGACCCAGGTCGGCAAACGTCTGGCGCGTTCCGAGATTCACGGCCTTCACCTTCGGACCAGTCACGACGAGCGGCACGTGTTCGCGCGAATGATCGGTGCTCGGCGTCGTGGGATCGTTACCGTGATCGGCGGTAATCACCATCAAATCGTCAGAACGCAGCCGCGGCAATAGATCCTTCAGACGCGCGTCGAATCGCTCGAGATTGGCCGCATACCCGCTCGGGTCGTTCCGATGGCCGTATTGCGTATCGAAGTCGACGAGGTTCGCAAAAATCAACCCGCGCGGCGTCGACGCCATTTCCGACGAAATCACGTCCACCCCTTCGTCGTCGCTCTTCGTGTGAATGGCGCGGGAGATGCCCCGCCCCGCGAACAGATCCTCGATTTTACCGATCGCGATCACCGGAACGTGCGCCGCCACGAGGCGATCCATGACGGTCTCCGCGGTCGGCGTCATCGCGAAATCCTTCCGGTTTGCCGTTCGCTTGAAGCGTCCCGGCTCTCCGATGAACGGCCGTGCGATGACGCGGCCGAGGCCGTACCCGCCGACAGCCAGTTCGAACGCGATGTTGTTGATCCGGTACTGCTCCTCGATGGGAATGACGTCCTCATGGGCCGCGATCTGAAACACGCTGTCCGCCGACGTGTAGACAATCGGCTTTCCGGTGCGCACGTGCTCGGCGCCAAGTTCCTCGATGATGACCGTCCCCGACGCGGCGTAGTTCCCCAGCGTCCCCCGTCCGATCCTCTGCTCGAACGCATCAATCAGCTCACGGGGAAAGCCTTGCGGAAAGACAGGAAACGCGCGATCGAGCACGATGCCCATCATCTCCCAGTGACCTGTCACGGAATCCTTGCCCGCCGACAACTCTGCCATCCGTCCAATCGCCGCGCGTGGTTTCTCGGCGCCCACCTGGCCGCCGATGTCGACGACGCGATCGAGTCCCAGCCCGCGCAGCGTAGGCAGGCGAAGCCCGACACTGCGCGCGATGTTGCCCAGCGTGTCGCTGCCCTCGTCGCCGTATTGGCCGGCGTCGGGAAGCGCGCCGGCACCGACGCTGTCGAGCACGATGACGATGATTCTGGAAAAGAGTGAGGGCACGGTAATAAGCAGGAGACTGGGAGATTAGGAGGAATTCTTTCCCTGTTCACGCGTGGCGAGCAGCGTCTCTACAGCCGTCAGCGTGTCCGGATTCTCGCCCGATGTCTGAAGCCACACTAGGTTAGGCTCTTTGCGGAACCAGATCAACTGGCGCCGCGCGTAGTGACGGTTCTCGCGCGTGATGAGCGCGCGCGTCTCGGCCTCGTTTCGCATGCCGTGCAGGTGCTCCAGCGCCTGACGGTATACCAATCCTCCGAACGGTCTCGCCGACTCGGGCACTCCGCCCGCGAGCAGTCCGCGTATCTCGTCCATGAGGCCCTGTTCGAACTGGGCGTCGACGCGCCTGGCGACCCGTTCGTGGATGAGGGCCATCGGCGGCGACAACGCAACCGCGACCGTACGGTAACCGGCGAGCGGCGAAACAGTCGCCGCGAAATGCTCGGTCAAGGGCTTGCCTGTCAGGAAGTAGACCTCCAGCGCGCGGATGATGCGCTTGCGATCGCGGGGCTGGATGCGCGCGGCCGATTCGCCGTCCACGCGCTGCAACAGGCGATGCAGGCGCGCCACGCCGCGCCGCTCGGCAATCCTGTCGAGCCTCGCACGCATCGAGACATCCGCGCCGGGGCCTGGAAAGAGACCACGCACCAGGGCGCGATAGTAGAGACCGGTGCCGCCGACGAGAATCGGCCGATGGCCGCGTGCGTAGATGCCGTCGATCGCCGTCACCGTGTCGCGCACGTAGCGTGCGGCAGTGTATTCATCGGTTGGCTCGACGATGTCGATGAGGTGATGCGGAATTCCGCGGCGCTCGGACACCGGCACCTTGTCGGTGCCGATATCGAAACCCCGATACACCGCCGTCGAGTCGCAACTGATAACCTCGCCGCCGTGCCTCAGTGCCAGTTCGATGCCCAGCGCGCTCTTCCCCGTGGCAGTCGGACCCAGGATGGCGAGGATCGGCGGGCGGGGTGACAACGGCATTGCCATATTTTCAATTGGCAATCGTCAATTGAGAATACGGCAATCAGAAAGCTACAGAAACACGAGCGCCACGACGATCCCCAGCAGGACGATCAGGCCAAGCTGTTGCGAACGACTGGGAAGCGTCATCTGAAGTCCGAGGGATCTTCGTTGTAGAGGAACGTGACGGTAAAGAACGCGGTATCGGATGGGTACTCGGGTGGCAGCGGTTGGGTTGGATTCGAGCCGAGCAATGCGTTCACGGCCGCATGGTTGAAGGCCTCGATGCTCGACGGCTGCTTCACTTCGATGTCGGTAATCGCACCGTTGCGATGAATATTGAAGGTGATGACTACGTGCCCCTTCATGATCATCGCCGCCTGAGGGACGAACCAGTTGCGCTTTACCTGCGCGACGAAGCGGCGCAGCCACGGACCAAAGTCGACGCCCTTGCTGTCGAACTGAATCAGGCCTTCGGCGTCGCCACTCCCCTGGATGTTGTCGAACGAATGTTCCTGCACGTAGCGCTGCAGATTTTTCAAGGCGTTTCCGAGCACGCCCCGTCCACCCGGGCTGTTCCCAAGGTTCAGCGCCGACTTCGAGTTCGTCCCGTCGGGCAGCTTCATCGAACGTGACGGATCGTTGGCCGCCATCTGGCCTTCGGCGGTAGCTTCGGGAGTTCCCTGCGCGACGGATGTCTCGGGTGCGTTTCCGCGATTGGGGGGCGCAAGTTCGGCTTCCTCGAGTTCACGAGAGTTGCCGCGCGCGAACGGCATCGCGTTCTTAGGGTCGGGTGGCTTCTCGATGGTTGCCTTCACACGATCCTGATCGGAGCGATCGACGTTGGGCTTCGGCTGGGGCTTCGAAATGTCGAGCTTCGGCTGCACGAAGACGAACCGAGGAGCCTGCCCTGGCGACTGGACCGCGACCTCGGTGGCGGGCGGGGTCGATCGCAGCGATTCCGGGAGCCAGTCGGGCGCAACAAGAATCGTGATGAACAGCAAAAGGTGGACGATTATCGAGATGAGGACACCCTCGCGAACGGACAGCGCCCGTTCGAGGTGTGGCGTTTCCGGCCTCAGATCCTCAAAGTCGATGTACATCAGTAAGTTAGTCGATTATATCACCCGGTCCTGCGCATCGACCTTTACGCCGACGTACAAGTAGACGACGCCAAAGGTCAACCGGACTGCACGCACGGTGCCAAATCCGGCCTCGCGGAGCTGCCGGACGAACGTCCCGGGCGCGGGAAACGCCTGCACGGATTCTGGCAGATAGCTGTATGCGCTGGGATGGCTCGACACGAGCCTTCCGATGAGCGGCAGAATTTTCCTGAAGTACCAGAGATAGAGACTCCGAAGAGCCGGCGTCTGCGGCAGCGAAAACTCCAGGATCACCAGCTTGCCACCCGGGCGAAGTACCCGCGCGATTTCGCGGCACGCCAGCGCCGGCTGCTCCACGTTCCGGATGCCGAACCCGATCGTCGTCGCGTCGACCGACGCATCCGCGAGAGGAATGCGGGTCGCATCGGCGCGGACGAGCGTAATGGGCGCCGCGCCTATTTTTTCCCGTCCAATTTGCAGCATCGCCCCGGAAAAATCGATGCCCAAGGCACGCCGCGCGCGCGCGCTCCCTGTCGTGGCCGCCAACGCCAGATCGGCGGTGCCGGTGCACACATCCAGCACGGTCTCGCGGCCGGTCAGCTCCAGCGCATCCACCGCGCGCTTCCGCCACTGCCGGTCGAGACCCGCGCTGAGCAGGTGATTGAGAAAGTCATACCGCTCGGCAATCGCGTCGAACATTCCGGATATCCGCGCCGCATCCTTCGCGGGAGGTGATGACCCCTTCGCCGAAGGGACCAGGGATTGGGGATTAGGAATTCGCGGGTTAACGGCCGGCATAAACCGAAATCGCGGTGACGAGGAAATACAGGATGCCGACGTAGCCGTTGAGATCGAACGCGAGCTTCACCTTCGAGAGATCGGTTTCACTGACGAGGGACTGCTCATAGATCAGCAACCCAGCGACCGCCGCCACACCGACGAAGTACACGGCTCCCAAACCGGTGAGCACTCCCAGCAACGCCAGGCTCACGATGGTTCCGACGTGCATCGCGCGCGAAATCCAGAGCGACGTGCCGATGCCGAATCGCACGGGGATCGACTTCAACTGCTGACGGCGATCGACGTCAAGATCCTGGCAGGCATACAGGACGTCGAACCCGCCGACCCACAGCGCAATCGCCAGACCGAGCAGCCATGGCTCCCAGCCCGCCCCGCCGCCGGCCGCGATCCATCCGCCCACGGGGGCAATCGCCATGGCAAGCCCCAGAAAGAACTGCGTCGCCCATGTGTAGCGCTTCGCCAACGAGTACCAAAAGATCATGATCAGCGCCACGGGCGACAGCACGAAGCACAACCAGCTGAGCTGTGCGGCCGCGGCCACGAATGCGATCGCCATCACGGCGACGAAGAATGCCGCCTCGCTGGATGACATGCGGCCGCTTGGCAACTCCCGAGACGCCGTACGCGGATTCGCGGCATCGAACCGCGCGTCTACGAGGCGGTTGAAGCCCATGGCCGCGCTGCGAGCGGTCACCATGCACACCACTATCCAGACGACGTGCCGCCAGGTGATCGGATGCTGCCTCGACGCGAGCAGCGCCCCGGTCAGCGCAAACGGCAGAGCGAAGACCGAATGGCTGAACCGCACGAACGACAAGTAGGTGCTCAATCGGTCAATCACGTTTGTACATTCCGTGCCGGAAAATTTCCATCTGGCGCTCGGGATGGAGAGGCGTGTCGAAGCCATGGCGGCGGTAGAGCCCGTGAGCGTCACGGGTCACGAGCTGGAACCGCCGCAGTCCTTGCAGATCCGGATGTGCCATCACGGTTTCGATGAGCCACTTGCCGAGCCCCTGGCCGCGGTGCGTCTCGAGCACGTATACGTCGCAAAGGTACGCATAGGTCGCGCGATCGGTCACGACACGGGCGAAGCCCACCTGAGTGTCTCCATCGAACAGCCCGAAGCAGAGCGAGTTCGCGATCGATGTGGCGACCGTGGCCTTTGGGATGCCCTCGGCCCAGAACGAGCGGCTCAAGTAGGCATGAATCGCATCGATATCGAGCCGCTCAAGGTCCGTCGTAATCCGATAGCGCGCGCTCGTGATGTCCGCCACCTGCCACTACGCTCCTGTCGAGCCGAATCCGCCCTGGCCTCGCGCGGTTGTGCTCAATTCGCCCGCCTCTTCCACGCTGACGCTCAGGAACGGTGCGATGACCATCTGCGCGATCTTCATGCCTGGCTCCACGTCAAAGCGGCTTCGCCCGTGGTTGATCAGTATCACACCGACCTCACCGCGATACCCGTAATCGATCGTGCCCGGCGTATTCAGCACGGTGATGCCGTGCTTCAGCGCCAGGCCGCTGCGGGGCCGCACCTGCGCCTCGGTGTTCGGCGGCAGTTCGATTGAAATTCCGGTGCCGACGAGGCCGCTCTCACCAGGCTCGATCGAGACGGACACCGCGGCGTATAGATCGAGTCCTGCGTCTCCAGGATGAGCATATGACGGGAGCTTTGCTGAATCGGACAGGCGCTTGATGAAAAGCTTCACAGAAACTCCATTGGTAGATTCGCAGATTCGCAGATTGGTAGATTAGGGCCGGAATGCCTCATAGTAGTGGGTATCTCCTTCATCTGTGAACTCACCTGCCAACGTCAGGTGTGGCGCTGCACTCCCGAGGTAAAAGAAAACGTCCAGAGGATCGCCGACCGTGGTCGCGACGTTTCGCCAGCGTCCTCGAGAGTGGCAAACCATGACCGTACCCGAGATCAAGCACGAGACCGCCTGGGGGAAGCGAGCGCGCCCAGCGTCGAACCGTACTCTTCCATGTTTGACGTTCCAGTCAGTCTGCGAATCCGCCAATCAATCTGCGAATCTACCAATCTGCCAAATCTGCGAGTTCAGCCGTTCCCCACGCGCGTCAGTGGCCTCGTCAGACACGTCGGCCCGCCACCGCCTTTGAGGCTAATCTCCCGTCCCTGGTAGACCTGAACACGCGCGCCGGCGCGCTCGAGCGCCGCGCGGGTCTTCGGATTACCCTCCAGCATTACGCAGTCGCGGGGCCCAAGCGCCAGCACGTTCGTGCCCATCGTCTCGAACTCGTCATCGGGCACTTCGACGAACCGATAGCCACGGTCCTGCAGGAACTGCCGAAAGCGCTCCGGGAGCAGTCGAAGGTAGACGACCGCCAGATCTTTGTCGACCGGGCTCACGAGCGACATCAGGTGCATCACATCGTGCTGGCCCGGGTACGCCGGCAGCGGCACGACGATGACTTCCTCGAAAGAATCCCTCAGCAGGACTCTCAGCTGCCGAATCCCTTCCGGGTTGGTGCGTGTGCCCAGGCCCACCGCGAGCGTCGTCGAGTCGAACCAGACGAGATCTCCGCCTTCGATCTGCCCGGGTTGAACGATCGATCCGGCGATGGGCCACCCGATCCGGCGCAGCTCCTGCTCCAGCGCAGCCGGCTCTTCGGCTCTCTGCTTCTTTCCCATCCTGACGACGATCGCGCCGTCGACGCTTACGATCGACGCGTCGCGCACGTAGATCGAATCAAGAGTGGCGCCGTCCTGCCGCGGCAGGAAGACCATCTCCGCCCCGCCACGCCCGAGAATGTCCAGGAACGCATCGTACTCGGAAGCGGCCCTGGCGAAATCGGGCGGAGCCGAAAAGTTCAGCCCCTTCCATTCTGACGAGATGGCCGCGTCGCTGACGAACGCATCGCGCGCGTGCTTGAGGAGAACACGCGTCAGCCTGCCATGTTCCGAAAGTACCTCGGTCATGCCTCGCCAACCCAGTGGATTTGCGATGGTTCGACGCCCGAGACGAGCCGCTCTTCGACGCTCGAAATCGCCGCGTCGAGCTCGACGGCGATCAGGGCATCTCGCTTGCCCGCATCTATCGTCCCGACCTCGGATTCGAAACCGAGCGCGCGCGCGCCGTTGATGGTGGCGGCTTCGAGCAGCATGCGGGCCGGCACTTCCGGAGCCAGACGCCGCATCTCCTCGAGCTCCGCAAAGACGTTCAGATCCGGCACGCTCGCGAGGCTGTCGGTGCCAACCGCGATACGAATACCCGATTCGAAGAACTGGCCGATCGGCGGCGTACCAGCTCCCGTCAGGATGTTGCCTCGCGGGCAGGTGACGAGCGTGGCACCTTTCGAGGCAAGGCGCGCGAGATCCTCCTCGCTAACGTGCACGCCATGCACGACGAGCAGGTGTTCGTCGAGAAACCCCATTCGATCGAGGTATTCGACGGGGCCGCACGCGGGAGGCACCCAGGTCGAATCCCACTTCCCCATCTCTTCCAGGAGCTTCCGGTATGGGCCCGTTCCCTGTCTCAGGAACTCGATCTCGGCGTCCGATTCGCCGAGGTGCACGCTCGTCGGGGAGAACGGCTCCTGCTTCAACGCCGTGCGGATGCGCTCGAACAGCGCTGGAGATACTGAATATGGCGCATGCGGCGCGATTGTATGGCGCACGTTTCCCGACGCCGGCATCAACGCAAGGGCCGCAAGGGCATGGTTGATGATCTGATCCGCATCGGATGCCTGGAAACCGATCTGTTCGTAGAACACGACAGCCGCCATGTGCCGGAGCGCCAGGGCGGACGACGTCAAGAGGGTGTTCGAGATGTCGCCGATGAGAGCCGTTCCATACGCGCGCGCCTCTTCCACAGCCGCGGGCACAGCGCGCCCCACCTCATCGCTCGACGGGTCAACACCGCGACGCAGCTCCATGACCGACCGGATCCATTCTGGAAAGCCGCCGGCGGTCTTGATGCGGCCGCGCATCCACGACAACTCGAGATGCGTGTGGGCGTTGGTCAGACCCGGCAGGACCGCGACATTTCCAAGGTCGATCTCGTCCGACGCCGTGAAATCGCCGGGCCGCGTCGGCCCGAAGGCGACAATGCGGCCGCGTTCGGTTCTCAGCCAGGCATCGCGAATCGGCGGCTGCGAGATCGGCAGCAGCCAGGCCGCTCGGTACGACGGCATATCACACGAGTCTCCTGTGTTTGCCGGCCTGGCTGCGCGCCGGATACTGCTTCAGCTCGGGAGCCTCGCCGGCCGCACCATCCGCTCGCGCGGTCGCCAGGCTGAGCATGCGAGGGACGGCACGCTCGCGGAAAATCGGATCGCCGAGGATCTCGTAGTGCATGTTGCGGCGCTTCGGAACGAAACCCGCGTCCTCGACGTTGCGCACGATCTCGATCTCGTCCATGCAATACGCGGCGCCCGCCGCACGGACGACGTTCTCTTCGATCATCACGCTACCCATGTCGTTGGCGCCGTATGCGAGGCTCAACTGCCCCACCTTTCCGCCCTGGGTCACCCACGACGCCTGCAGGTTGTCGAAGTTGTCGAGCACGATGCGCGCGAGAGCCAGCGTCCGCAGATAGTCGACGCCTGTGGCCTCTGTGCCGCCAAGCTCGGTGTGATCGGGCTGGAAGCTCCACGTGATGAAGGCGGTGAAGCCGTCCGTCTCGTCCTGGAGCGCGCGCAATCGCATCATGTGCTCGATACGTTCCTCGAGCGTTTCGACGGTCCCGTACATCATCGTCGCGGTCGTGCGCAGGCCCCGGTGGTGGGCGTGGCGCATCACGTCGAGCCACTCGTCCGCGGTCGCTTTGCCGTAACAGTGGAGAAGCCGTCGCACGCGATCGACGAGAATCTCCGCTCCCCCTCCAGGAATGCTGTCGAGGCCCGCGGCGATCAACCGATTGACGACCTCGAGCACGGTGAGCTGCGACAGCCGGGAGAGGTGGATGACTTCCGGCGGCGACAACGCGTGAAGCCTGAAATCCGGGTAGCGCTGCTTGACGGCCCGAAAAAGATCTTCGTACCAGGTCAGGGGCAGGTCCGGGTTGTGACCGCCCTGCAGCAGCAACTGCACGCCGCCGACTTCGATCGTCTCGTCAATCTTCCGGAAGACCTCGTCGAAGCCGAGGACGTAGCCTTCGCTCGATCCGACATCGCGGTAAAACGCGCAGAAATTGCACTTGGCGACGCACACGTTCGTGTAGTTGACGTTGCGATCGATGATGTAGGTGACGGTGTGCCCGGGATGCTTGCGCAGGCGGATACCATCGGCCAGCCTTCCAAGCACGTGCGTCGGGGCGTGCCGGTACAAGGCGAGCGCTTCTCCGGCGTCTACGCGCGCGCCGTCCTCGACCTTGCGAATGACGTGGAGAATATCCATCTCAAAAGACCCGCCTTCGCCGCTTCGCGGCTCCGGCGCGGCAGGCCAGCAGGGCTTCAGCCCTGCTAGTAGAACTGAATCGGCTCTGTCCGATCCAGCACGCCCACTTCCGCGGCCAGCTCGTAAAACCGCCGCAACCCGGCCACCTCGGCCTCGCCTAAAGCGTACTTCACATTCTCGCGAAGGTAGCGATCGGCGAGCGCCGCTTTCGCCGGGCTGTCCGGGAACAACTCGCGGCCGATGGCCGCGGTGGCCATCATGCCACGGTCGCGCGCCTGCTGAAGCGCGGCGGCATCGGCGGCGCCCACAATGCCCGGCCGGCCCGCCCAGAACGCGTAGACGAACGGCAGGCCGGTCATCCCGATCCATTCTTCCCCAAGATCGACCTTCTCCACGCCCAGTGCGTCATGATCCATGAAGAGCGCGTTGTCTCCGATAACGAGGGCGGCGTCACACTGCCCGAGCATCCGGGTGACATCGGGCGCCATAGCAATCAGCGCCGGCTCAATGGCGAACCAGCGCGCGCACAACACGCGCAGAAGCGCGATCGACGTTCTCGAGCTCACATCGAGCGCTATCGAGCGTATGCGCTCGGTCGGAACTTTCGTAAAAATCGCCACCGAGGCGACCGGGCCATCGGACGCGATCGACAGATCCGGAACGATTCGATAGTCGCGACCGGGATACTCGATCGAAGGAATCAGACCGAGATCGACGGCATTGGCGTGCAGCAGCTCTGCGCACTTCGCGGGCACATCGAACCGCAGTGTGAAGCGGTCGGTCTCGTGCTCGAGCCCGTGAACGAGCGGCCGCGTATTGAGATAGCTGACGGCTCCGAGACGAATAGGCACGTCGTCGTCGATCGTCAATCGTCGATCGTCCATCGTCAACGACGAACGCCGCCGCCGCTCGACGATGGGCGCTGGACGAAGTCGCCGTCGCGTTCGACAGGTTCGAAGCCGGCCGCGCGGATGCTTCGGCGAATCTCTTCGAGCGGCGACCGCCGCCGGCCGTGTGAGACGTCGTCTTCCGCCGACACCGAGTCGATATCGTCGGCGCCGAAGGTGAGCGCGACCTGCGCCAGCTTCGGCCCGTAGAGTGCCCAGTCCACCTGGATCGTGTCCACGTTGCCGGTCAGCAGGCGCGCGATCGCTACGCGCTTGACGTCGGCATAGCCGGTCGTGGGCTCGGTCGCATCGATCCTGCGAGCCAGCGGGGCGAACGCGCGGATGGAACGCAGCCGGGTTTGAAGATCGGCGATACGGTGACACAACGCGGTCCATTCGCCTGCTGGCGCTTGGTCGACGGTCAGGCGCGACAACGTCAGCCCCGCATCGGTCAGCGCCTCGAGCCCCTGTTCGGGCTCGGCGAGGCGATCGATGGGTGCTTGTGCGATCAAGTCGAGCCCCGCTTTCTTCAGCGCCGCGAGCACGACGGGAAGGCCCTCTGGCAGTTTGCCGAGCTCGTACAGACAGAACGCTGAAAGGGGCGTGCCGCCTGCCGCATCGCGAGCGCTCGCGACAACCTCGAGGCACGCGTCGAGCGTCGCCGGCGTGTCGAAAATCCGGCACTCGCCGGCGGTTTCGGCCGACCTGAAGGTCGGCACTACCGACGTATTACCGACGCCCTGAGCGGTAGGGCCGACCTTCAGGTCGGCTACCCGAACGTACGTCACGTCCGTCCCGTGCAGCTTTCGCCGAACCGTGCTCGCGAGCATGCCGAGCATGATGATGTCGCGGCTCGAGCCAAGCGCGGCCACATCCTCTTTCGACAGGGGCTCGCCGGCCTCCACCTTGCCCGTCAGATCGTCGAGTGAGGCGGCCATTATTTTTCCTTCGCGATCGACTTCAGGAGATCGGCCGCCTTCCTGGCGGCGGCGTCGGTGGTCCTGAGACGCGTCGGCCATTCGCGGGTGAACCCTTCGCCCGGCCATTTCCGCGTCGCATCGATCCCCATCTTGCTGCCAAACGCGGGCAAGTTCGAGGCGTTCTCGAGATCGTCCATCGGACCCACGGTGAACTGGATGTCGCGCTGGGGATCGACGTGCGTGCCCGCAATCCAGGCGACCTCGCTGACGTTCTGCACGTCCACGTCCTTGTCGACCACGACAATCGCCTTCGAGAACATCAACTGGCCCAGCCCCCAGAAGGCGCTCATGATCTTGCGTGCATGGCCGGGATAGCGCTTGTCGATCGACACGAGCACGATGTTGTGGAAGATGCCTTCGGCCGGGAAGTGCATGTCGACGATCTCGGGCAGCGTCTTGCGGATCACCGGCAGAAAGATGCGCTCGCTCGCCTTGCCGAGATACACGTCCTCCTGCGGCGGAATACCCACGACCGTCGTCAGGTAGGTGGGCTTTTTCCGCATCGTGATGCACGTCAGATGGAACACAGGGAAATCTTCCGCAAGCGAATAGAAGCCGGTGTGATCGCCGAACGGTCCTTCCCTGCGGCGCTCCCCTGGCTCCACGTAGCCTTCCAGCACGATGTGCGCGCTTGCCGGTACGTCCAGATCGACCGTGACCCCTTTCACGAGCTCGACACGGCGCCGGCCGAGAAACCCGGCCAGCAGGAGCTCGTCGAGCCCTTCGGGCATCGGGGCCGTGGCGGCGTACGCCAGAATCGGCTCTGGGCTCAGCGCCACCGCCACCTCGAGCCGCTTGCCTAGGCGCTCGGCCACGCGATGGTGTTGCGCTCCACCCTTGTGCCGCTGCCAGTGCATGCCGGTCGTGCGCCCGTCGAACACCTGCATCCTGTAGGTGCCGATGTTCCGGACGCCGGTTTCCGGATCTTTTGTGATCACCAGAGGGAAGGTGATGTACCGTCCGCCGTCTTCGGGCCATGTTTTCAGGATCGGCAGCTCATCCAGCGAGCCGTCGCGCTTGACCACTTCCTGACACGCCGCGTCTTTCACCGTCTTGGGCATCAGGTCGCGCAGCCGATCGAGCATCGGCAGCATCTTGAACGCATCGAGCATGCCCGACGGCACCTTCGGCGTCATCATCTCGTCGATGTCTTTCGCGACGCTGTCGAGCGAGCCGACACCCAGCGCGAGGCACATGCGCTCGGTCGATCCGAATAGGTTGGTCGCCACGGGCATATCGAATCCCGTGGGGCGCTCGAAGAGGAGACCGGGACCTCCACCGGGCAATTTGCACACACGATCGGTGAGCGCTGCGATTTCGAGGTCGGGATTGACGCTCTCGCGAATGCGTGAGAGCAGGCCGCGCTTGTCGAGGTCGGCGATGAAGTCGTTGAGGTCTGAATACATTTTGAGGGTTCTGGACAGCCCTAAAGGGCTGTGCCACCGCGATCGCCTGCAGTGGCACAGGGCTTCAGCCCTGTCTTTGCATCTCGTCCGTTATCTTCTGCGCTAACTCGATCGCGCGCAAACCGTCGGCGCCCGTCACGCCCGGCGCGCGCTTGTCGCGCACGGCGGCCACGAAATCCGCC
>Ga0065707_10082216_pt1 | contig 18952 bp, 10 predicted proteins | sample SwiRhicommuniRL3_FD_59094 | JGI IMG/M metagenome (GOLD analysis project Ga0065707, IMG submission 59094) | Switchgrass rhizosphere bacterial communities from Rose Lake, Michigan, USA - RL3 v2 (version 2) | ecosystem: Host-associated > Plants > Roots > Rhizosphere > Soil | place: East Lansing...
CTGTCTCCTTTTATATGATATCCCGAGGTATTCATTACCCTTTTAGAGTCGATTAACCACTGGCTGCGAACTCTAATCTTATCCGAATTGGGAAAAGAAACCCGAAAATCTCGGACTGCAGGTAAGGAGATAAATCACCATCCACAAACTCTTGGAAACGTTTACATTGGTGGTTAGTAATATAGTTTGGCAATGGACAGGATAGGTTGTTATGGGATGAAATTTCAGTTCCACCTCCTAAAAGAAGCAAAATTCTGACAAATACTGATTGAAGCGAGGTATTTGATATAAGTGGAAATGTTAAGAATTGATATAAAGTTTAAATTTTAAGAGATTGAGTAACACAACTCTATAAATATTCATAAATATTCATAAATATTCACCAGTAGCACTAAATTTCCACTTAACTTAAATAACTGCTCTCAGTGTTATGTAGCTGCAAAATTTTCGTAATAATTTTCATAAAATCTTACAAAATTTATCCGAGTGAGTGATTCAATGACAGTATAAAGATTATAAAGATATTGAGATTATGAATGATTCTCTATATTCTGAAGGTAGAGACTCTAAAGTAAGATAATCTGTTTCGTGTTTTGAAATTAGATATTTTGAAGTTTAGGTTCTAAAATTTGTAAATGTCTCGGATCTCGGCATATGCTCAGAATTTTTGGTAATGAAATTCGTTCCCACCTATATTATTTATGAAAGCTTTCTTCTCAGTAGTGTCGTGTTTCAAAATCATCAATGCCACTCAATATATGTAAACAGAATGTCTATAATTCATTCTCCGTCATCGATAGCTAGCTCCACTATGTCACAAATGGTTGCAATTGGGCTTTTCGCAGTCATTTGTGACTTTTATAGCGAAGATTACAAGAGTAGAGAGTAGAGTAGATAGTAGATAGTAGTAGTAATGGAGCCAGTAGAGAGAGCTGGCGGATAATATTGCAAATTTGATACAGAGAACATCAAAATACCAGAGCTGCTCCTAATTTGTGCTCTTCTAGAAGAATACCCAGGGCCAGTTCCGTCAAATGTCGGGAAAGTCAACGCTCAACACTATTTCAAACCATCTAATCAATGAATCTTTATTGATAATATCCCTTCAATAGCAGAATATACTACTTCAAATCCACATTTTCCCAAGTCTTTTCTTTCTAGATAACTATTTCACGGGATGTTTATGACGATATTTATGAGGATTACACAAAGATGCCGAATTTTTATGACACCATTGAATATTAGATACCTCAAACGTTTCTCCAGCTACATAATTCCTTTTCTTTATACAATATCAGTACCTTTATCTGTTATCGTTTACATCTTTATAGCAATTCTAGTCTTTTCTCACTGAATTATGATCTCACAAATCGGTGCAAACGGTTCAGTTATTTCTGGGGTCTTAGGAAAAGCTCCCACTATTCCCTTCAGCTACCCGAGATGATTAGAAATTTGTCAACAACTATTTTGTACTACTTACTTCTAATTTATTAACATTGGTGGAAATTGTTATTGATGAAAATTGTTATTGGTGGAAATTGACAGTTTCTGTCCTTATTAATTGCTGCAAAATGTCGTTCCAAAAGAAATTTGGGTGCAAAAATGAGAAACTCCCATTTCGATTGATTTTATAGTTTATATTGAATGAGACCAGGTCACGTTAGAGTGTAGGGGACTGTAATTAACATAAGGCTTCACGGAAACCCCGGAGACTCCGTAGAAACTCATACAAGATTACAGAAGGTGATTAAGTAAAGCGGGCTCTGAAAGTTCATCAAAACGTTCACTGGTTCTACAGCGGAGTATTCTTTCACCCGGAATTCGCTGATATTGAATAAATTAAAGTCATTGTCCTCATCATCTGATATTTCAATGCTGACTGTATTAAGATTTTGGAACACCAACGGCACCTATATACCTCTGTCGACGGATTGGACGCTTTGGTAGGCTTAGGCGTCACCAGACAACCAAATCATATATAGACGTCAACAAAGAATGTACTAATTGAAGTTTCTGTGATAAATCATCTCATATAATAATTGAACTCGTTCATAACTTAGTTGGACCACGATCATATTATACAAATATACTCTTTAAATCATTTGCTGGGAATCAAAATAACCGCAGTGATTATACCACCCACGTAGGAGCTCCCAATAATTTGCACAATGCTAAGACACCGATGATTACTATAGAAGGAGCTCACACTCACAAGAAATCTTGAATACTCGAGCTGATCTACTTGATATTTTCACTATCAACTGTGATGTGATTAATAATATCACCGGTAGACTTATTCCTTCTCGATTGTGGGTCAATTTCAGAGCTTTCTATCTCAGGATCTCCAGTTGTGTTTCTATTCTCCAACCAACTCCAAACACGCATCAACACAATCTTCCATGTTTCCTTTATTAAGTAGAATAATATCCTTCATGATTGATTTGTCTAGATTGGGAAAAATCTCCTTTAAGTTGTTATAAGTTTGTTTCATGAGCTCCGAATCGATTTCGGATTCTTGGGGTGTAGCAGGCTGAATTGTAGGATGGGAGGGTTGGGAAGGTTGTGATGCATGTGGAGCTTGTGGAGGAGGATGATAAACCGGCCCATGGGCAGGTGGACAAATTTGCTGGTCATAAACTTCAACCTCTTCTTGCGGAGAAGGGGACAAAAAGCTCGAAATCGATTTGGTAAACATCTCAGCACTGGTCATCAAAATGTTCGATGGAGAGAGACTCTGATGAGGATACTCATGGGGAGAAATCTCAGGATGAGACGGAGCCTGCGAAGCATCAAAATCAACAGTTCCTTGGTCTTCGACACGTTCCACATTCAACTTCCTTCCATGTATTGGCTGGGGTTGAACGATTTTATTTGTCCTCTCTCTCTTCACTTCTGCTTCCCATGCTTCCATATGAGCTTCATACTCCTCCTCACTGATTGTCAAGTCACTTCTACTCAAATTTTGAACAAAAGTTATTGCTCCTTGGATTGATGACAAATAATAACTCGTTTCTCCATGAAGCAACCACTCTTCACCTCTGAAAACTTCGATATAGTGAAGGTTTGTTAGCAACAAGTCAACTTCGGCCTGGATTATGATCAAAATGAGAAGTGGAATGAACGAATCAGCGTTGGTTTCTTGCTGATTAAGCTTCAAGAAGTTGAAGATTATTTTACAGGCATTAAGAATGCAGATGATTTTGTCTCGAGGAGCTCGATAGTTGTTGATTTTGCTGAGTTCTATTATGGCATGGTCGATAAAGGTGAGGTTTTGTTTTTCACTCTTCGGTTCACTCTTGGAATCACCCAGGAGATCAATTAAATCATCCAGAGTGGAATCAGTTGCTGTGGCCAGAAATTTCGTTTTCGTTTTCAGCTTGTAATTTGCGTTGGGTATTTCCACATCCAAATGATGCCCACTCACCCAACTAAACTTCTGCAATTGTTCTTTAAACTCTTCGTCCTCTTTCAAATCTCTCTCATACGATTCGGGTATCATGTTTCTAGAAAACTTGATTACTTCGCCTGGAAAACAAAAGTCATAAAGACGATTCATGATTAACTTTTCCAACCCTTCTCTGGAATTTTCCAAGTCAATATCGTCCATGGAAGCAAACGGTTCATACATGGTGAATTTTTCATACATAAAACTTTTGAATTCGGTGATGATTTTGATTCTTTGATCTGCGGTGAATGTGTGTCCTTTCTTGGAGAAGGAAACTAAGAATGAACGAATGTAACGAACTATAGGATCAGAACTTTTCTTCTTTAGTTGGGTTAGGAAAATTTGGAAGTTGAAAGGTTTATGAGATTGTTGATGTTGTTCGTTGGGGTTCACAGAGCTTGGAGATATGTGATGAGATATTGAGTTATGGTTCGTTGCAGAATCAAGTGGTATTGCTCCATCGAGTGATGATTGTTGTGGAGAATTCGTTGTAGACTGACTAGATATTTCTGTGGGTGGTTCTGTTTCTTTGTTTGTGGCATCGCCTCCACTAGTTCCATACTCTTCTACTGGTGCATCGATCTCTTCCACTCCTTCTTCGTAACCCTCTCCGGTGATATCCGATAAATCTTTACCCGATTTGTCATTTTCGTATGATGAGCTTTGCGAGGCAAGTTGTGTTGGTTCAAGATCCAAATCGATCAATGGCTCGTCTGGATTGTAGGGACGTATCGTCATAGACTCTGCGTTTATGGGTACTTGACGAGAAATAGAAGAGGATAGAGATATTTCTGGAGTAGGTTTTGACGAGACAGCTGGGTTATTATTAGACTGGGTTTTTGATGAGGCTTTGAGGTCGCTGGGGCTTGGTTGTTCCGGGAAATTTGTTTCCCTAATCTTTGTTTCCTCAATTGGACCACTAACTTTATCATTTGAAGCGTCGAGGCTCGGTATTTTCTCCGTAAAGCCCTCAGGATCCTTTTGTAATATGGTTCGACTCATAGACGGACGTTTTTCATGTGATTTTTGAGTGAAGTTTGAGTTTATTTCAGTGTCCTTGCTTTCGTAACCTTTCTCAATCTCAGAACCCTTTTCAGTCTCAATTGTCTCACATCCTTCACCAATCTCCTTAATATCACCGGTAATTTCAGACTCGTTAAACTCTCCTTTTTCGGACTCCTTCAGGTCTCCTTTTTCAGACTCTTTCAACTCCCCTTTTTCAGATTCCTTGTACCTGAGTTCCTCGTCCTCACTCTCAGTTTCCTCTTCTTTTCCCTTACTTATATCAAATTTATCAAACAATCCAATCAACTCAGATTTACTGTTACTCCCATTGGCTTTAGCATTCTCCTGCTTCAGTTCGTCACCGATTGTGAGGACTGTAGGCGCCACAACACTACTGGTGAAGTTACTGGCCCCAAATTTCGGCGACCTCTCTGTAGACGGGCTCTTCGTTAAGATCGTTTGGAGGAATGGCGATTTTGGTATTGATGTACTCAATTGTGACGGTTCATTGCTGGTTGGTGGGGTGGATGTTGTATTTGTGTTTGTGGTGGAGGTGGTGGCGGTAGATTTCGAGAGATTGAATGCTAGAGGATTGTTGAACGACATTTTGATGGGTGTGGAGCGTTCGTTATGTCTACTGGCTCTCTAACTAGATCCTCTAACTTAATTTGTGGCGTTGTTAGAGACGGCTGTGTTAGATCCTTCATCTCTGGGGTTGTAATTTGCTGGTCGCACTATCAATGATTGGTCTCGCGCACGACCGAATATTAAAATTAGAAATTACAGAATTATCGTTAATCGTCTATTAATTGTACATAGATGATGGTCTAGGTAGGGTGGGTGAAGTGAGTGGAAGTGATGGTTGAAATTGGGAGCATCAAATGTTTCTGGGACAAAATGATTTGAGAAAATTGAAATAAACGAAGGAGAGAAACGATTTAGTGACGGTCTCTCGAGATCTATTGAGTTTCTGGATGGAGTTTCTGTGAGTTTTGGGAGTTTTGGGAGTTTTTGGGAGTTTTTGGGAGTTTCTGGTGGCTATACCGATTGACGGAACATTTGACTGCTCCAATATTCCGATCTGGAGAAATTGAGATCAAAGTGTCACAAAATACTCGGAAATCAAGCTGTTGAATCTGCTAGAATTCTAGAATGCTAATACCAATTTCCATTTTAACCTCACTGTTATTCATCAAAATATAACTACCAAAGTAGTTTTCCTGAAATGAAACTTCACTATTGTTCTGGCTCATAACAAAATCATTACATCTCACTTTCTTAGCCCTTAAAACTCATGCCTCTATTTAAGGTTAAGTTTGAGTTTGAATCCGGTTTTTTTGGGTTCTTTTATCTCCGGTTCCTTGCTGGATCCATTCTTTGCAGCGTCTGGAGAACTCAGAGATTTGTTGGTGTCTCCGGCATGAATATAAATCTTTGATTTCTTCTTCTTGATATTTGGAGTAGTTGACTGAGAAAATGGAGAATTTGATTTTGAGAATGGCGACGCTGTCTTTGGCTCTGGCTCAACCAGGGGACACTTGGTTTTTATCGACTTTGATTTTGAGAACGGGGAAGCCGATTTTCGAAGCTCTGGTTCAACCAGCGGACTCTTTGATTTCATTGATTTTGGTTCAGAGTATTCAGTCTTCGGATCGGAAGATGTTGATCTTGGTTTTTCGTCAAATGTTTTTGATTTATGGTCTCCAGAGGACTTCTTTGGTTCACTTGAAGCTCTTACCTTGGATTCAACAGGAGTCTTTGGTTTATGTTCAATAGAATTCTTTTTAGATTCACTAGAAGATCTCGAAATGTCTGCTCTTTTTGGTACATGGTCACTAGAGGGTTTAGGAATAACAACACTGGATTCTATTGGTTCAATTTTTGGTTTTATTCTTGTGGGATCGGCGACAGTTTCAACAGATAACCCTTTGGTTTCTTCAGCCTGATTTTTTTCTTCAAATGGAGTTGATGAGACTAAGATTTTCCGTCTTTTTGTAAAGATTTTAATGTATCTTGGAATTCCTGTCGTTTCTGGCACAAGATCTGCCCTTGTGACAGTGTTTTGAGTAGATATAACCTCGTTGGAAGGATTCTGGGAGGGTTCGGTATGTTCTTTGAATACTTTAATATCCCTCAACCTAGTTCTGAAGGCACCTTTGAAATTGATTTTGATTTGTGTTCCCTCAATGTTCACAGAACTGCGTCCAACCTTGAATACAGTTGGAGATGTGGCTTCTGCGAGAGAAGAAATTGTTGACGGAACAACCAGACTGGACATCTTGTTCAACGTCTCCTTTGGAAGCTTAAACGTGACTGAAAATTTATCAACAGTAACCAACGGTTTGATCTTCTTATGTTCTTGCTTGAGATTTAAGCTCAATTTCAATTTAGGTTCAGCAGGTGGTTTCGGAGCAGGTGGTTTCGGAGCAGGTGGTTTCGGAGCAGGTGGTTTCGGAGCAGGCTTTGAGCTTACCATTTCTACGTCTGAGGATTCTGGAAGTTCCCTTGAAACAGATACTGTTGGTAATACCGTAGATTTCAACGCAGTAGACTTCTCTGATCTCATACCAGCTCTAATTTCACGCCTCTCATCCATAGATCTATTATCAGAAGACCTTTCGACTACTCTCTCAGTGGACTTTGCAGTAGATCTTCCTCTTGTCATATTCGTACTCTTTGAAATATCCTTTGCAATACTTGATTCCTTATCCAATTTTCTGGATCCCAACTGGATCTTGAATCGTCCCTCTCTCTTTATGACAACTTTTCCTTCTCCCAAATTCTTCAAAACAATCTTTTTCTTCAATTCACTTAAAGGAACACTTGGGACAGAAATCCGAACAAAGAATTGATCAATTTCTTTATACAAGATTTGGCAAATGTTGAACAAGTTTCGGAGATCGTAAATACTCACAAGAGAGGAGTGGATCAACTCCCAAAGCATGGATTTTAAACCTTCCCCAATCGAATAGTCTCTACGCAACAATTCGATAGAACCATTCAACGTAGCTCTGGCAAAGTTATCTCTTTTTAAATTCATCTCATTGTTTGTTCCGTCCTCAATAATGATCATGTTCTTCAGAGTACTCAAAGTGCTGTGTTCGGTCAACTTTTCAAATGTCTTGAATTCACCATCATCAAGTATTGATGGAGTGCCTTTGATGGCAGCTATCGATATTGAATTTAAGAACTTCTCAATCAATTTGGTACGGAAATACGTTCCTGAACTAAGCAAACATACCTTCAAGAAATATTGTAGAATACTCTTATTCTTTAAGCCTCCAAGAACGAATAAGCCATGGAAGGCTTCGATTCTAACCTCCTTGGGGTACTTTTCAAGTGTGTAGTAAAGGAGGTTTTCATAAGAAAGCGTCAACAACCCATACCTTGCCAATTTCACCTTTTGCTTCAAACATGTAAGAAGAATTATATTTTGATAAGATGGAATCCATTCATCAAGTTTCTCTAAACGTTTAATCTCCTCTACCACATTTTCAAGAAATGTGTCAGAGGACGCTAGAGAATCAACCTTTTCATCGTTGTTTAAAATGTTTTCATTTATCAAACAGTTTGTAAGCGAGCAGATCAAATCAGATATGTAGAAACAATCGTTGAAATTGTTGCTTGAGTTTTCATTATACTTCAAGAGGTTCAACAAAAGAGTCTTGATCTTGTAAGGAACATCTCCATTTTCGTGTTTGATATTGGAAAGGATCTTTGGAAACTCATTTTGAAGAAAGAAGCTGTTAAAGTCATTGAAATCGTTGGCTTTCGGTATGAAACTGTCTTGGAAACAATAAAGTTCCTTGTAGACTTGGATCAAATATTCCACACCTAAGAAATTGTTCGATGAGTTGGAGAGTTTTGCTAGTGCTCTTGCTGCCTCTATACGAATACCATAAAAGTATCTTTTATCCATGATAGTCCTTGTCAAGGTTGAGCAATGAACTTGTAACGGTTTTTCAATATTTCCAAAGTACTTGATGGCTTCAAATTGTGCCTCAAGGTCTCTGTCAAGCATCAATTGTGAGTTATACATATAATCAGGTTGCTTGATGTCAAACTTTGCAATCCATTCAAAGTCCACATCTACACGAATCCATTCAAAAGCATCATTGAACAATGTTTCGTCGTCCAATTTATCCCACTCCGTGAAGTTCCATTTTTGAATCAGTCCCTCATCGGTGAGAACGTCTCCAAACTTATTGAACGGCGTCGCTTCACTTTCTTCCTTCATTTTCTTCAAACGTTTGAGTTTTGAGTTGTATTGAATATCGAGTTTTGTATGTCCCTCTTTGATATCTACAATATGTTCATATGGTGTGCCGTCCATTTCATGGACTCTGATTGTCAACGGCCCCGTGAATACTGGCTGGACATGAATTATGGGTTCATTGTCAAGATATGAGATCGAATCGTTTATAAAGGAATTGATATCTGGTCGTATTTTCTTAGACTCTTGTTGTTGTGTTTGTCGTATACTCATTTCTATCAATCCTCGCTTTTTGTTGAACTTTTGAGTGATTCTAAAGATAGGTGTGCCGACACCCTCTATCCACTGTTTGAAAAATGACTCCAACTTATTTCTGTTCACCTTTTCACAAACATACTGGAAATGTTGACTAGTAACCGTACTGTTTTGAAGGTCTCCCGACATAGCTTGTAAGAAAAGCTTCGGCAAGACACGTGAAAGTCCAAACGATTTATCCGTCTTAGTCATCCGCTTGTCAAGAATAAATAGAACGATTGGTGCCTTCAACCGTATGAAACCGAAATCTAAATCAGATATCGGATACCGGAAAAACTGACTACCCAACGGTTTCTTTCCGATATCTTTTTCGACTATTTCATCGATCATACTCTTAATTTTGAATCTGTAAAAGTTAGTTCCCATTAATTTCTTCAAAAACTGAAATGACATAAACCTGGCAATACCTATAGTACACCAGATATCGTTGAAGGTTTGGGGCACAATATTAATACCCGACCACTGACTTGCAATTGACTCAAGAATCATATCGGTTGATGAGATCATAGGCTCAATAATATCTGACGGGTATAGCAAGGAACTATCAATTATTGATAAGCCTGCAAAGTTATTGCTTTCGATTATGTTGTCTTTTATAAACACAATTGCATAAGAACTGAATGGAAACGATCCAAACTCTTTCAGATAAAAGTCAACGGCCGAGTTGGCAAAGATACATGTGTTTTTGGCCAATTCCAACTGGTCTGGTAGACAATATATCGTAACAGCAGATTTGGTTGTATCCTTTTCTTCAAAAGGTTTGATTTCTTCTTCACCGTCAATTTCGGTGGCTGAAGATAATACAAGACTTTCAAAACATCCTAATGCCCATCCAATATGATGTGCACATACCGGATTGAAAATCGACCACGAAACCACCTTTTTAGAAAGATTATTTGGATGAGGAGTCTCTTTCACATTGTTGAAATCTCCCGAACAGACTACAATATCGAAATTTTCAGAATCCTCGTCCTCATCTTCAATGTCCGAAGAGTTAAGATGTGGATCGGAAATGGAATTGGACGAGTTTCCAGAGTGTGGGTTTCGCAAAGTTTTGCCTGAAACTCGTATTCTTTTATCAGAATATTCTCTATGGGATTGTCCTATCAGATTCTCAATCTCTGTGTCTTCCTCTTCTTTCAGTTCGCTCTCAACATCTGTAATATCCTTCAACTTCCTCGGCACATTAATCTCCAATGACCAAGTACATCTATCCCACAAATTATCAATACACGGCACCCACGAAGAAGTCGAGATGTTATAATTCGAATTTGTTGTGTATGCATGCCAAAACTTCTTTTCATCATCCGTATTTATGAAATTCACACCATCTTTTGGATTTATCACATTGTAGTCGATTCTGATATTTATCGGAGTATAAATTTCATTTCCAGTGGCTTTTGATTTCAAATGCAACGGAGTTAACGTTCCACTAGCAGGAGTACTCAACAAGTTTATATCCATCAATTCTAACTTCAAATTGTCGGGCAAAACAATGACGAGTTCCTCAGTGTTTCCATGATCGATTTTCGTGTCCATGTAATCATCATGAACCTCGCCGAATATATAGTTCAATTTCTGACGTATAAAATGATGCTGGTTTATGGACAAATCCTTGGAGTGCAAATCAAAAAGGTTGATGTTTTGGTTTTCCAACGATTCGTTGAAGAATTTATCGCCATTTATATGCAATTTGTCGTTGTAGATGTAGTTTGTTGTCGATGAGTTGTTGACCAAGATTTGTTTTATATTGATTCCTCGACAGTCCAACTTTATGAGTTTTAATGTATTTGAAGATGGTAAGATCGTTATCTCTGTGAATCCCTCTAGTTTGTTTCTTGCTAGGTCTACATCCAAATTGACTCTTTGATGTCCAATTTTGAATGGTTGGTTTGTATGGAAATTCTTGGAGGTCTTGGAATATTTGAGGGTCTTTGGTGTGTTTAGACCTCCTTTAGGTGTTCCTAATGTATTTATTAGATCCATGTTTGATGTGGATGGCATTGGATGGTGATTGGTGATAATTGCTGGATGAATTGGTTGATTTTAGTTGTGATGATTTTTTGGTGTGTATATAATTTCATCATGAGTTATGTACAGGAATGGAAAATTGAAGGTTAAGGTAGACTCCAATAATACTTGATTGATGTGATGATGTGATTGAAATGTGGTGAGGATATGCCTGATATGTGGTGGCGATATGCTCGATATGCGGCGACTCAGTACTTTATCTCATAAATTAACAATGTGAATATTCTCTAGTAGCATCGTTATCCAAATCTTCCAGAAAATTATGTTTGAAAAGCAGACAAGAGGATTCTGTAGATTAGTACTGATTATTCCATACCTCTAGAAGTGAAATTGGTATAACCTACTCTATTGTAGCATCACCTTCCAAAGTTGACTCGTTTCTTATATTTTCAAAACGTTCTTTTAAATCGTTTAACCAAATATTGTTCTTTAATCTCCATTCAACCTTTACATCTGGTATGTTCACGTTATAGGTTGGTATAGAAATAATATGACTATCGTGAAGTAGTACTGGAACACCATTCATCTTTTTCAGAAGCGAGATTTTGTTCAGAATCAATGGGTGCAAAAATTCCCTATGTGAGCCGTGATCATATGGAACGACCTTAACTGAGATTGAACTATTCGAACAGAGCCTAAGCCAGTACCTGCGATCATACAACTTCCAATCACTCCAATTGCTTGAGATGGTAATTTCGAACGACACATCATGGTCGCGCAACATTGGTTGTCGTTGAATATCTAGACACATGTATGATTTGTCTTGAATACAAGTGAACATAAGGTTAAGATATGTGAGACGAATTGGGGAGGAAGATGGTTCTTCACACAGTTGAGTACATTGAGTAAGATTAGGGGTTTGAAGATCTTCATCAACCACCACTTTTTCTATTTTCTCATTACCTCTATTCACATACTCAATCAATTTTGGGACCAATTGTCTCTCAACCTTCCCATATGACCAGTGATAGTGTTTGACCGAGGAAATTGAATAGAGAACGATGTATAAAAACCTGCTGAGAACGAGACTATTCTCTTTATTGATGATAAAGTTTGGTATTTTGATGGTCATGCTGGCGTTTTCATTGTGAAATTCGATCATACCGCTAGAATTAAGTAGAGAATATAAGTTGTATGATTTTTCAAGCAATAAGTTTGTTAAAGAGACAATCTCTTCATGAGTTTGGATGAGACTTTCTTTGGAGATTATGGATAGAGAGTTTTGGTCTCTTGGATATGAGTTATTTAATTTAAGATTCTCATGTCGTATATCGTTTCTCTGAATTTCTCCCTTAGGTATAATATCGCTTAACAAATATCTCATAAAGTTTCTCCTCGTCAAACCTATATCTTGATTGGTTGAGTCCTCAAACCATTGTACTTTCTGTTCCCTACAAGTTCTAATAATTTCACTCTTTTCAAATTCTAGAAGCGGCCTGTATACGTGAACAGCCTCTATCTTGTCATTTAGGGGTAGATTTCCTTTCCCCTTCAACCCTATGAGTCCAAAAATTGATGAGTTTTGTTGTAGTCGCTGGATAAACGTTTCTAATTGATCGTTCAAATTGTGTCCAACAAAGAGAGAATGAATGTCGTTTCTACTGCAGTACTCGTAGAACTTTTCGTAGCGTTTTATTCGAGCTACTTCCTCAAAGTTGGTTATATCTTTGACCTTTCTGTCGTAATTTAGTTGTTGTATGGAGTGGTTGATGTTCCATTTTTTTACAATCTCACCAATTTGTTGAGCTTCTTCATAGGAACCCTCACGGTACTTGTGGTCGATAGTGATTGTATATATTTCAAGGTCTGGCTGGTAGATGTCTCGATATTGTTTGAGTAGGAAGGTAAGACATAGAGAATCGACGCCTCCAGAGAGCGCTACCGCCACTTTTTTTGGAAGTTTCTTTGGGAAGTAGTGAGTGAGAGCTCGATAGAAAACTTCATGGGATATCATATATTTAGAAGATTGAGTTTTAGGGAAGAAAGCGGTGGTCGGCTGCAAGTTGATTTTTGACTGTAAGATGATCCGATTATGTAATCTCGATGATAAGTTATATAATCGCGGTACACACACGACCGTATAGCTGCAAAATAGAGAATTAACAAAACAAGAGTGATTATATATAGACTGTAATATGAAGGAACTCGAACAAACGTGATAAATCTCTACCAATTAGGAAGGAGAAGTGCAAGCACTCTTCCTAGAATCTGTCACTTATAATAAACCCTAAGTGGGTGTCCACAGCATAAAAGTCTCTTAAATAGACGATTCATAAATCAACAAGTAACTGAAGAGGTACCATAAGAATTGGATAGTTACAGCAAAATATCTACAAAAGATCCTTTGATAGTTAGAGGTCGCTATTTTACACATTCGGGAGACTTCCCACTTGATAATCTTGATCGTGGACCAGATCTTGTACCTGTAAGACTGGATCGGCCACGGGCTATACTATTTCTATTATATAAACACCAATAGATTCCGATCACCACACAATTTTATTCTATTATAAACTGTCACTATAAATACTCCTTCTACTCAGTATCTATCTTTTCTCTATGTTGAAGATGACTCGTAGTAACAGAGAAATGGACCGAGCTTTACTAACAAGGAGAATCTACGAGGTTAAACTGGAACACATCACCTGATACAAAATAGAATTGAGAAGCTTGGTAGAGTTGTTTCCATCCCCAGGTGTCTTTATTGTCTCTGTGTTGTCGTTATCGTTCACTATCTTGTCACTCTATATCGTCTTCTCTATCTACTCATTTCTCGTTCTTCAATTCCAGTTACTATCTGTCACTTTTACTATGTATCCTAAGCCATACAATTTTTGATTACTTGAAAAGATCTCTCATCAACCAGAATCGTTGTAATCCATCCTTCCATCCCCATCGCCAGAAATCATAGTCCTTCTTGTACTTTTCAGTACTTAAATCCACTCATAATTAACTAGCCAAATCACATCCTGCATATAATTATTACAATGTGTCATATCTTACACAACTATTATCCACTCTATCTGAAAAACGAGTCAACAAAATCATATCATGACTCTTAATATCATCACTAAAATACCTAACCAGCGTTATCTAACTCAACCCCTCCTTCTCTCCCTAAATATGACTCCTCTACACTAACACTTGTTAAATGACCAAAAACCTGCATATAGACCACAAAATTTTCTTTTAACTTCAACATATTTCAAATCAAATTACTCATAACTTGTAACTTCTTCATTAACATGGCTGAACAAGAAGCAACTGCTAACGCTCCATTCAGCTTCCCAGACGAGGAAGAGAAAGTCATCCAGCAATGGGATGATGTTGATGCTTTTCAGACTACATTGAAGCTTACTGAGGGTCTTCCTCCGTTTTCCTTTTTTGATGGTCCTCCATTTGCAACTGGAACTCCTCATTATGGACATATTTTAGCATCTACTGTCAAAGATATCATTCCTCGTTACGCTACGATGAACGGTCACCACGTTGAACGTAGATTTGGCTGGGATACCCACGGATTACCAATCGAACACGAAATCGACAAAAAATTGGGGATCACCTGCAAAGAAGACGTCTATGCCATGGGTATAGATAAGTACAACGACGAATGTAGATCCATTGTCATGAGATACGCCGACGAATGGAGATCTACCATCAAGAGATTGGGTAGATGGATCGATATGGACAATGATTACAAGACTTTGTATCCTGAGTTTATGGAATCCGTTTGGTGGGCATTCAAGGAATTGTTCAAGAAGGACTCGGTGTATAGAGGGTTGAGAGTCATGCCTTATTCCACCGCATGTACTACACCATTATCCAATTTTGAAGCTCAACAGAATTATAAGGAAGTCAACGATCCTGCCATCACCTTAGGATTTCCTCTTTTAAATGATGAAGATACTATCTTGGTCGCCTGGACCACCACCCCATGGACCTTGCCTGCCAATATTGCTTTGGCCGTCAACCCTAAATTCGAGTATGTTAAGATTTACGACGAAGAGAAGAAGAAGTACTTTATCTTGTTGGAAGGACTTCTCTCCACTTTATACAAGAAGCCAGCTGCTGCTAAGTTCAAGATTATTGAAAAGATCCAAGGTAAGGATCTTGAAGGTCTTCAGTACGTGCCATTATTTGATTTCTTTTACGAAGAATTCAAGGACACCGCGTTCAAGGTTATTCTTGCAGACTACGTTACAAACGATTCTGGTACTGGTATTGTTCATCAAGCCCCATCTTATGGTGAAGAGGATTTCAACGCTGCCACTGCCAGTGGAATGATTTCAGAAAAGAAACAACCACCTAATGTTGTTGATGACACTGGTAAAATGACTGCAAATGTAGGCGAATTCGCTGGTCTCTACTTCAAGGACGCCGACAAAGCCATTATCAAGAAGCTTTTAGAACAAGGAAGAATTTTGGTCAACTCCCAGGCCAAGCATTCTTACCCATTCTGCTGGAGATCTGACACTCCTTTGATGTACAGAACTGTACCAGCCTGGTTCGTCCGTATCACTGAAATCGTCCCACAAATGTTGGACAACGTCGAGAAGACCAACTGGGTTCCTTCCAACATTAAGGACAAGAGATTCTCCAACTGGATTGCCAACGCTAGAGACTGGAATATCTCCAGAAACCGTTACTGGGGTACTCCTATCCCATTGTGGGTTTCTGATGATTTTGAAGAAATCATCTGTGTAGGATCCATCGCTGAATTGCAAGAGTTATCTGGCCGTACCGATATTACCGATATCCATCGTGAAAGTGTTGATTCCATCACTATTCCTTCTAGACAAGGTAAGGGACAATTGAAGAGAATTGAAGAAGTCTTTGATTGTTGGTTTGAATCTGGTTCCATGCCTTATGCTTCCAAACATTATCCATTTGAGAACAAAGACAGTTTCTCGAAATCTTTCCCAGCCAACTTCATTTCGGAAGGTTTGGATCAAACCAGAGGTTGGTTCTATACCCTTACTGTGTTGGGTACTCATTTGTTCAATACTGCTCCATACAAGAACGTCATTGTAAGTGGGATTGTTCTTGCTTCAGACGGTAAGAAGATGTCCAAGAGATTGAAGAACTATCCAGATCCAGGTATTGTGTTGAAGAAATACGGTGCCGATGCTTTGAGATTGTATTTGATCAACTCTCCAGTTTTGAGAGCAGAAACCTTGAAGTTCAAGGAAGAAGGTGTGAGAGAAGTCGTCTGTAGTGTCTTGTTGCCTTGGTACAACTCGTACAAGTTCATGAAGGATGCTGCTGACTTGTACAACAAAGAAAACGGGAAAGAATTCGTCTACGATGCTGCTTTGATTTCTGACAACGTCATGGACAAGTGGTTATTAGCGTCCATCCAATCTTTGATCAAATTCATCCACGAAGAAATGGCTGGCTACAGATTATACACCGTTGTTCCAAGATTATTATCGTTCATCGATGACTTGACCAATTGGTACATTCGTTTCAACAGACGTCGTCTTAAGGGATTCACCGATGCTGGTCTTGAAGACACCAGAATGTCCTTGAACACTTTGGTGGAAGCTTTGTTGACCTTGTCCAGAGCCATGGCCCCATTCACTCCATACTTGGCTGACGGTATCTATCAAAGAATCAAGCAATATTTCAACAAGGAGGATTTGGAAAGCTTCTGTATCAATCCTAAATTCAAGGATACCAGATGTGTCCACTTCTTGTCTTACCCAAGTGTCAGAAAAGAACTTTTCGATACCGAAATCGAGGTCGCTGTCAGCAGAATGCAAAAGGTTATCGATCTCGGACGTAACATCAGAGAGAAGAAGATGATCTCGTTAAAGACTCCATTGTTGGAGTTGGTCATCTTACATTCTGACAAGGGCTACTTGAAGGACGTGGAGTCTTTGAAGAGCTACATAAGCGAAGAATTGAACGTAAGAAATATCGTCATCACTTCTGACGAAGCCAAATATGGTGTTGAATACGTAGCTGTTGCTGACTGGCCTGTTTTGGGTAAGAAGTTGAAGAAGGACGCTAAGCTCGTTAAGGCTGCTTTACCAAGTGTTTCTTCTGCCGAGGTTCAAGAATTTGCTAAGTCTGGTAAGATTACCGTTGCTGGTATTGACTTGATCACCGAAGACTTACAAGTCCAACGTGGATTACCTGCTGAAAAGGCTGCCCATGGCCAAGAAGCGAGATCTTTCCAGGATGTTTTGATCATTTTGGATGTTAATTTGCATCCAGAACTTCAAGTTGAAGGTTTGGCCAGAGAGTTGGTTAACCGTATCCAAAGATTACGTAAGAAGGCTGGTTTGAACACCACTGATGACGTCAAGGTCGAATATAAGTTGACCAACGATACCATCAACTTCAAATCTCTTTTGGTGGAAGATGTGTTGATCAAATCCGCAAAGAGACCCGTAGAAGAGTTTTCTGATGCTGCCGAAGGTGTCATTATTGAAGAAGAACAAAATATTAATGACACTGTCTTTAGCTTGAGATTATTGAAGCTTTAAGTCTACCCCCTTGTTATATACTAGTAATAGATTAGAAATTGACTTTGTTGTAGATGGTGTAAAGTATGGTTAGTTCTAGTTGCTTTGGCACTGGCAGAAGTGATTCTAGTGGTTTTAGTGCTGGTTCTTGTAGTTTTAGTACAGAGTATATGGCTCTAGTAGTGCTGGTAGTCCTATAGGGGATAGTACTGTGACCCGTGTCAGAGCTTACCTTGTAAGAAAGAAATAGAGCAAGCTGTATTAGCTAGAATAGACATCGGTCGGGACACTACCCAATATGGAATTTTGCACCCAATTCAGGGACTACAAAAAGCAAATTTATCTTGAGTTAATGGATTCCAGGAGAACTCATAGACTACGAGTTTTAGTCTACGAGTTTTAGACTTATTGAGTTCGTATGAGAATTAATATATACAAATTAGACTGTCTATTTAGTGTTTGTCTAGTTCTTCTCTTGCGTTTTTACCGATCTTCAGATCTAGAATTAATATATCTTTACTAAACTTCCCAAACACTTAAACCTGCACCACCAATAATTGCTAAAGTCTTTCCATCAACAATAACTGAGTCACTGCAGCCAGTGTCAGCAATCGTGGTGTATCTAGCGGCCAAACAGACCAACTTACTTTCAGAGTATGACCATTTTCTAACGATCTGATCAACGGAAGTCACCACCACAGTCTCGCCAGCACTTTTACTAATAGAAGTAATCGTTGAAGAAGCAGCTTTTTCAACAAAGCTCTCTACCATTAACTTCAACTCACCATTTTCTAGTGACAAAGTGGATAAAATGAGAGAGTTATCGTCACCACCAGTGAAGATTTGGTAGCCAGTATCCGTACTAAGAGTTAACACTGCTTTCACTGCATTCTGATGGAGTTGCTGCTTAATAATCATTTTTCCAAGACCAACCGCTTCCCTCTCAACGGCCACTAAGATGTCGGTGATCTCCCATACAGAGAGGAATCCGTCGGTAGTACTGATCTGAACAAATGTGCGTTCACCAAACTTCAATAAGTTCACGTCAAGAATACAAAATGTTGAGTAGAAATCACTGGCGAGAAGTTGGAATTTCTTGCAAACAGTGTCAAAGTACCAGAGTCTGATATTAGAGTCAGAGTAGACAGTGGTGACGATGAAACCGTCTTTAAATTTGAACGAATCGAAGTCCATGATACGCAAATCGGGATTATCATTTGTAGGTTTGAGTCTGGTGAATTCAGAGATTAGTGGACATGTGGCGGAGTTGCGTGGTCCTCCAGAATTATCTATTTTCCATATGATAAACTCTTCATTTGCAGCAGAACTTCCCACAAGCTCACTATCCAAAAACTTGACTCTCTGTAATCCGGAAATATGATTATTTAACGACCATATTGTTGAGATTTGGCCATCTTGACTGAGCTTTCCTAACCTCACCGTTGCATCTTCTGACGCCGTCATCACTAAATG
>Ga0065707_10082217_pt1 | contig 18933 bp, 30 predicted proteins | sample SwiRhicommuniRL3_FD_59094 | JGI IMG/M metagenome (GOLD analysis project Ga0065707, IMG submission 59094) | Switchgrass rhizosphere bacterial communities from Rose Lake, Michigan, USA - RL3 v2 (version 2) | ecosystem: Host-associated > Plants > Roots > Rhizosphere > Soil | place: East Lansing...
GCCCGGCCGGCGAGCGGCGACGAAGCGCTTCAGGAATCTGGGGTCACCCACCCGAGCGGCCAGCGTCGCGCATGGGATTCGTGGGAACGAGATTTCGAATTCAACCGATCCGAAAACCACGCGGTCTCCCACGCGCGGAGACGGCCACCAGCAGTCGATGGTCAGGTTCTCGCCAAAGTAGCCCGGGCCGATCTCCCGCTGCAAGGCGCGCGCCCACCATGCTTGATCCTCCGCGCTGTACAGGTAGATCGCCTGGTCGGGTCCACCGTGGCGCGCCAGGTCGCACACCGCGTCGCCAGCGATGCCCAGTGGTTCGACCGCGACTCGCCTTGCTGCGGGCGACTTGAAGATGCCGGTCTCGACAGCCTTGCCTCCAACGTCGAGTCGTCGCGGTGCGGCGATGTTGATGGCCAGCAGGGTGACGCTGTGCATGGTGGACATGGCTCAGCCTATTTTCGCTTTGCAGACACCACCTTGCTGACAACCCAGTGGTTCTTCCCGAGAGGGCGCACCCGCTCGAACCCCTGCTCCGCGAACATCGACACGCTGCCGTTGTGAAGGAACGAGGCGGATACCGAGCGACCCGCCACGTCTTCGGGGTAGCTCTCCACCGTGCCGCCACCGAGACGGGCGATTTCCTGCAAAGCGCCTCTGAGCGCGGCAACTGCAACGCCGCGGCCTCTGTGCGACTTGTCCACGAAGAAGCAGGTGATTCGCCAGTCCGGTAGTCGCGTGAGGCCATCGCGGTAGGCGCGCTGGTGCTTGATGCGCGGCAGCTCGTCGGGCGAGCCGAATTGGCACCAGCCCACGCAGGTGCCACCGCCATAGACGAGGGCCGCGTGAGCGGCGCCCTCACGGACACGGCATTCCTTTTCGGCGCGGTTCTGCGCCACCGCCTTGCCGCGCCCAACGCCCTCCGGATGAAATGCCATGCACCAGCAGCCACCCCAGACGCCGTTGTGCCTTTCGACGAGCGCGGCAAAGTCTGACCAAGTCGATGGCTCCAGGGGTTTGACGGCAAAGTCGCGCGGCGTCACTTCGCGTCACGCTTCAACCAGCGCAGTGAGCACGACTCGACGCATGGCGCGACGGGTCAGGCCTCGGCGATCGCTGCGATCGACACCTTGAGACCCGGAATCCTGGCCGGGAGCTTCGCGCCTTGGCGTGCGGGCGGGTTCGATGGAAACCACCTGAGCCACTCTTCGTTCATCCCTTGAAAGTCTTGCTCGTCGGCCAGGACGATCGTGACGCTCACGACCTTGTCCATCGAACTGCCTGCGGCCTCCAGGATTGCCGAGATGTTCGTGAGGCACTGGCGAGTCTGCTCTTGAATCGTGGTGCCGCTGATGGCGCCCGTCTGCGGATCGTGCGGCGCAGTGCCTGAAACGAACACCAGCCCCGCGGCCTTGACCGCCTGGCTATAGGTAGCAGGTGGCTTGGCGGCCTTTGACGTGAAGACGATCTCACGGGGCATGGCGACTCCTTGCGTTGCGCTATTTTCGGCTGTAGGTGCCATCAAACGCAGTGCTCCAGTGGCCCTTGCCGTCTGTGGACTCCCAGTGCTGGCGAACGCTGCCATCGGCGTTGGGTGTCCACGTGATGCGGTGCTTGGTGAGCTGGCCGTCGGCGCCGACGGTCTGGCCCTCGAGCACCATGCTGCGTCCCCGCAGGCCTCCCTCGAGGAGCAACAAGGTACCTGACGAATCGACCCACGTTTGATGCCAGGTCTTTCGGGCGGCATCGTAGACGTTCAGGCTCTCGCCGCCATAGCCACGGTGGGTTGAATAGCGCTCGTGCAGCACGCAGCCACCGTGCTCGCCGGAGATGCTGTTGACGCCGGCGAGCTTGCCATCCGGCGTGCGCACATTCCACTCGCCGAGCCAGAAATCAAACTGGCGATGCTCGCCCGCATCGCAGGCGCCTGCGACCGCAGCGGTGGAGGCGAAAGCAGCAACTGAGAGCGTGCAGACTGAGCGATGGAGCACGATGCATCCTCGGGTTAGGTCGCCGTGCCTAACGGACATGAGCCGCGGGCACGATCGACGGGCTGGGCGCCACGGCAGGGACGGCTTCACTTGGGGGCGATGCCCTTGACGGCCCAGGCCAGAGCCGCGTACGAGCGGGCGCCATCGGGCTCTCCGTCCAGGTACGCAGCCCGCACCGCGTCGATGAGTTTCGCTCGCTCGGCCTTGCCGAGGGTTGCCACGTACTCTGCGGCCGGCCCCTCTCGTCCGTCGTACGGTGCCCAGTAGTCCTCGAACGAGGTGAACTCCATCCGGATGCTCAGTGCGGCCTCGACGACGTCTTGCAGGCCGGCCTCACGCCACGTCCGGCTGAGCTCGCCGGGCCGGGTCATGGGCCGGGTGTAGTTCCGGGCACGCCGTTCGTTGGCTTTCGGGTCCAGAGCCGCGGCGGTGTCGAAGAACATGCGGTTCGCGACGAAGCCGCCCCGCACATCCCACACGGCGGCGGCGACGACGCCGCCGGGCTTGACGACGCGGCGCATCTCAGAGACGGCCTGGGCGGCTTGCGGCACAAAGTGCAGAACCAGCATCGAATGAACGCGATCGAACGTGTGGTCGGCAAACTTCATTGCGCAGGCATCGTCGACCTCGAAGACGACCCTCGGGTCGCGGTTGCGGCTCCTGGCATGCTCGATGTAGGCGGCGGCGAGATCGATCGCACGGACCTCGCTCGGCATGGAGCGCTCGACGATCGCCTGGGCCAGGTGGCCGGTGCCGCAGCCGACGTCGAGCACACGCTCCCCATCTCGTGCACCGGCAAAGTCCAGGAACGGCATGGCCAGTCGCTTGCTCCACCGGCCCATCACCAGTTCGTAGCCGTCGCCGTCGGCTGCTGCAAAGGTCGAGGACGCGTTCATCGGCGAGGCTCACAATTCGTTGGCGGGCGTTGAGGCTGACCACTGGTACTTGACGTCACTGAGCTGCCACATGGGTTCGAAGCCTCGCGCGACGGCCACGAAGCCATTGCGCTCATAGAACGAACAAGCGCCGCGGTTGCGCTCGAAGGTGAATAGCCAAAGGCTGCCCGCCGACCGCGCCTTGGCCCACTGCAGGAGCTTGGACCCGATGCCTGCGCGCTGGAACCCGACGCGAACATAGAGCTGTGCGACCGACTCTGGTGACGCGGCAATGAATCCGACGAGCGCGGAATCGAGGACGGCCACGCGAACGGCATTGTGCGGAAGTACCTTGGACAGGAAGAATTCGCGCTGTTCGGAAAGAGGGTGTGGATCCTTGACGCCGACCCCGGCCTCGAAGCTGGCACGCCACATGGGGAGCAACTCGTCGAGCCAATCGCCGCGGAACTCGGCCATGGCGACACGTTCGCCGTGAACGCTAGATCTCTGCATAGATCTCCAGCACATTGCCATCCGGATCACGGAAGAACAACGTGCGATGACCCCAAGGATGGTCGGTTGGGCCAGATACGAGGCTCACCCCGCGTTCGGCCAGGACAGCAGCGCAACTGGCGACTTCACCGGGGGCAACCCGGAACGCAAGCTGCAGCGAGAGGGCGCCGACCGGAAGCGATGGATCGTTGAACCGTCCACCGTGTTCAGTCAGCGCCAGCAAGTTGGAGCCGACGCGGTACTCGACCCAACGCGGGCCGAGTTCTCGGTGCAGGGGGAATCCGAGGGTGGTGCCGTAGAACTCGCGCATGGCCTTCATTTGGCGCGCAAAGATGACCGTGTAGTCGATGCCGCGGATGGGGAGCTTTGGGTCCATGCGAGCCTTCTTCGGGTGCCGATGATGCGAGCTGGCGCTTGAGAACAGCCACGGGCTGAGGCTGGCGCGCCCGGCCGTGGCAAACCGATTCAAACGAAGCGTCAGGCGGCGCTCTAGTCAAGATATTCTTCGGTGACTGCACCGTCGAGACGGCGGATGCGCACAGCGCCAAGTTGTTCGGGCTGGAAGTTGCGCGCATTCACGCCCACGCGAGAACCACGAACGGGGACGATGGGTTCCCAATGCGTGACGCAGCCGCAATCGCTGCAGCGGACGAATTGCAAGTATCTCTTGCCCCAAGAGTACGCCTGCGTGGTTCCCGGAGCGGCCTCGATGCTGACCAAGTCCTGCGAGTAGTAGGCCCACAGCGTGCCATAGCGTCGACAGATCGAGCAGTCGCAGTTTGTCAGCGTCTCGGGCGCGCGAGGGATGCTGATTCGGACGGCGCCACAGTGGCAACTACCGCTGAGCATGGCGGGCGGTGTTGTCGCGCCGAACGTTCGCCCTCGGCTGCAGCGAACGGTTGAGCGGCACTCGTTCCGTTGTACTCATGAAGCACTTCCTCGTTGAAGGATCGCCTTCTGGTCTTCGAAGCCGATCGGGGCAGACGTATGCTCGTGAACGATTCTGAGCACATGCCCGCTGACTCGGAGTGCCCAGGTGAGCCGATTCTGCAAGGATCGCAGCTCTTCGCCTTGAGCAGAGACGCTCGCATAGGTGACTACCGCGCTGACGACGGCGGACTCCCGTCCCTCTGAAGTCTTGACGGCATCGAACGTCACCTTCACTTTTTCAGCTCCGAGTGACTTGAACCAACCCTCGACCGCTCGCTGCCATGCGTCCGAGCCTTCGTAGAACCAGACTCCCCATGCGTCGAACACCCGCACGCCCGGGTCGTACAGCCGCATGAAGGCATCCACGTCCTTCGAGTAGACGGCTGTCTTGTATGACTCCAAAACTCGCGCGATCGATCTTTCGATGTCACTCAAATGCAGTCTCCCGTGATCATTCGCTTGGCATGGAGGCACGACCGCAGCACTGCAAGGACGCCTGCATGGGAGGGCACTTGACGGTACCGAAGGAACAGAAGACGCAGCAATCTCCCGGCTTGGGCCGTAGCACCGCGCGACATGCAGCGCACTCGTGGAAGTAGACGCAGGCATCCATGGGCATGACCTCCTCGCTGATGGCACCGCAGTGGGGACACGTAAGCGTAGATCGCAGAACGGGAGCGGCCGGCGTGTGCATGGGTTGTGGCTGCGCAGCCTAACGTTTGAGCTCAGCGGAGCCAAGGGCTAGGCTGCCATCGGCAGCCAAGGGTTGCCACGCCTGTTCGAACTGTGGCAGCTCGTCTGTGATTTGATCCCACGGCGCGCGTGAGGCGACGTACGTATGGAACTGAGGGCGTATGCCCGGATCGCTGTCAAAGGCACCCATGCGAATCGACACCTGCGGGCCATCAGGCCAGGTCCCTCCGAAGAGGCTTGAGCCACACACTGTGCAGAACGCCTTGACCGCGCCCTGGCCCTTGCCAAAGACACGAATGAGTTCGTTCCCTTTGAGAAGTCGGAACTGTTCGCGGTGGACGTGCGTCTGCGTCAGGCCGAACGCGCCCGAGTGCTTCCGACAGCGAGAGCAGTGACAATGGCCGGCGCGGATGAATGGTGGATCGACTTCGAAGCGAACGCCACCACAGAGGCAACTTCCGGTGATCACCTTGGACAAGATTGCCTCCGATCGCGAAGGGGGTGACCCATGAGGCCTAACGCCAAACAGTCGGAACGCGCGAGAGCACGGTATTGTCGCCATTACCTCGCAAGGAAGTATGAGGGCTCACGCCCAAGGCCCCGTTGGCGGCTTGCTCATCGCTGCCCGCTAATGAATGACGGTCTCCGATGAGCGAAGCTCTCCGTTTTGCTGCCGAGATGGAACCACCATGCGAATAAGAGGCCGGCGGCCCTCTATGAGGGTGTATTCGGCTTGCAGTTCGGCCTGCCAACGCCGGGCGATGGCCCGTTCCTGCTCGCGCACCGCATCGTCCAATAGGATCACGCAGCCGGGTGCCAGCCTGCTGCGCATCACGGGTACCAGACCGTAACGACCACCGGGCGTCTCTGCCGGTGGCCCATCGCAGATAACCAGCGAGAAGCGCTCCCGCATCCACGGAAGCGGGGGGTCGTACCAAGTGTATTCATCGTAGTCCCGCAGCGGACCGACGAAGACATGCACCGCGGAAGACAGGTCGTGGCGAACCAGGTGATGGCGGACTTTGTCAGACCAATGCTCGGAATGCTCAAGCGCCCAATATGGCAGACCCCGCTGCTTGGCAACTGCAGCCAGCAGCAACGTGGTCAGTCCGGTCCCGCACTCCAACATCGCGCCCGTCGTTTGTAGCGCATGGCTGACGGAGATGCGCAGGTACTCGTCGTGAGCGCTCCATCCTGAGTTTCCCCAGCCTTCTATCAAGTCTTGCAGCAGTCCCGAATCGGTTCGAATTGCGGCCGTCGGGTCGGCAATGAAGCGGCGCATCGCGCGGTCCAGCTTGATCGTGTTGTAGGTCTGGCGCATCCACTGACGAGCCTGCCGTGGCAATACAAGTTTCGCGATGTTCATGAGCAGGCTAGCCGGATGCTGCGGCTGGCCCAAGTTCGAAGGTGGGAGAGCCTAGTGGTGCGTTGCGACGGATTCATTACAGACCCAGCCAATGGGTCCGCAGCGCGTAGTGGCAAGGCGGAATGGTCGCTTGGCAAGCGTCGTGCCTAGGTGGCTGCCGCCGAACCGTCATCCCACCAAGGCGGCTACCGCTGGGCGAATACGGGCGCTCCGCTTCGCAACGCAAAGGGTGGCATCCCGGTTGCTCCTTCGAGATGCATTCGACTCTGCAAAGCAGTGACCATGGAAAGCAAAGTCCGGCTGTTTGGACAACCCTGTGCATCAAATGCTGGTGGTGTTCCCCATCGGCCTGCTCGGCACTTCGGTGGTGTTCGACCTCATCCACATCTTCGGCCAAGGCGAATTCTCCGCGCGGCTCTCATACGGGCTGATCGCGGCCGGCTTGATCGCGGGCGCGGCGGCTGCGCCATGGGGTGCCATCGATTGGCTTGCGATACCAGAGAACACGCGCGCCAAGAGGATCGGTGCTTTCCATGGTGCCGGCAACGCGTTGGTACTGCTCCTGTTTCTGTGCAGCGGGCTGGTGCGCTACAGGCAGCCCGACATGCCCCCCGGTGCACGCGTACGTCCTGTCGTTCGCCGGTGCCGCGTTGACGCTGGTGACGGCCTGGCTCGGCGGCGAACTGGTCGATCGACTCGGCGTGGGTGTGTCGCCCAACGCCAATCTCAACGCAAGAAGCTCACTCGACGGTCCGGCAGAGCCCGTTCGCGAGCCCGGCCCGGCGCGCGCGCCATGACGGTGGCGCGCGTGGCGCGCCGCACCTGTATCGTTGGAGAGGCCTCTACTTCAGGTCACCGCACGCCACGTAGGTCTTCACCTCTTCAGCACTCTTGTGCACGTTGATCGCACCGCCCTTGCTCATGATGTCGGCAAGCTTCATGTCCACGGTGGTCGTCGAGGTGCCGCCGACCACGTTTTGCAGCGGCACGCGCGGCTTCGGATCGAGGGTGGCGCAGCTACCGTCATGAATGTGCGCGGGCTGCTGCACTGCGCTGGGAGCCCCTGCGAGCTTGATCACCACCTGGGTCTTGTCGGCATGTGGCGTCAGCGTGGCGGTCCCCTTCTCGCCGGACGCGTTTTGAGAGGCCAAGGTCACGGTCACCGGCTTGTCCTGAGCCAACGCGCCCCCGGCAGCGATCAATGCCACAGTCGTACAAAGAGCGTAGCTAAGTTGTTGCTTCATCGTAGCCTCCGAAGTGGAAAGCATTTCAGCAATCAGCGTGCCCGACAGCGATGCGACGTTCTCGCGGATTGTGGCGCCTTGCGTTTTAGGAAAGACCAGCCTACGCACGGCGGGCACCGACTCCGGCTAGGGGGAAAGAACTTGCTCGCGACCATCTTCGTTGCGCAACTTCAAGGAGCTGATGGTCTCTTTCGACTGGAGAATCACGTACGTGTCTTTGGTGCCGGTGGGGCCCGCGAAGCTCAGACCGGAGGTGGGCTCGGAGGACCCGATCTTGACCGATGGACGCCCGCGTTCGGTGATGAGACGCAGCAGAACGGTTTCGGCTTGATCCTCGCCACTCGGCGACCTGCTGGAAGGCAGCACCTGGATGCTCGCACGGACGCGGCCCTGCGCATCGACGATCTCCAGAGCGCGGCCGCGCAGCACGGGGACTTCTCCCTGAGCAAGAGCCGGATGGAGCTGCTGCGCGAGGATGAAAAGCAGCAACGCGACATTGATCAAGATGAGCGCAATCAGGCTTCGTGGTGTCTTCTTCATGCGGTCTCCACGTTCAATCCGCTGGAGCGAAGGGTTGGCCGTCATTCCTGCTTCCGGCGCGGCGTTCCCGCATCGGTGAGTGCCGGACCGAAGTACATGCGGACGACACCGGCCTTGGCCGCGGCGTCTTCGCAGGCGCGACAGGGGCGCGAGGTCGAGTAGAGCACGCTGCCCTCGAGCTCAGTTTTCCCCGAGCGAGATTGCGCGTCGCGGATGGCTTCGCGCTCTGCGTGTGCATTGCTGTCTTGATTCTTCACCACGCGACTCGGTCCCTCGCCGACGAGCTTTCCGTCGAGAACGAGCACCGCGCCGTACGGTTGATCGCCCCAGGACTCAGCAAGGCGCCTCATCGATGCTGCGGCGTCATACCAACGTTGTTGCGGCCCGTCGGCTGATGATGTCGCGAAGGCTCGAGCGGCCAGAACCTCCAAGGAACACGCCGCCACAGCCGCAATCGCAGTGCGCTTGGTGACGCACATCGAGGGGTTAGGCCGCGTTGCGTGGCGATGGGGTGCTTGGCGCCTGCTTGGCGGACAGCTCGGCATGCAACCTCAAAGGTGGGAGAAGTAATCGGGAGGTGCAAACCTGTCGTGCCGGCCGTCAACGTACGTGATCGGGACGCGTGACAGGTCTTCTTCCGATACGCCCTCGAGGCACCCCAAATTGACCCCGTACATCTTGCCGATGGGCGTCTCGGTGCCAACACCAAACGCACGGACACCGCAGTGCTTGCAGAAGTAGTGCTGGTTCTTCCTGGTGTGGAACAGGTACTGCGTGAGCTCTGCTTCCCCTGACAAGAGGCGAAAGCCTTGGGGTTTGGCGACTGCGGGCCAGAAGCGCGTCCTGCGGCAGATCGAACAGTTGCAGCGATAGGAACTCTGAGTGAGATCGAGCTCCGCCTCGAACTTGATGGCGCCACAGTGGCAGCTACCTCGGTAGGTCTTCAGCATCGGTCACCCTTCACAGCGAGCGGTGTCTTATTCGGCCACCTTCAACCTGGCGACGATGTCTCGGTACCCGGCGGCGATTAGTGCTTCGAGCGACGACGCGTCGAGGGTAGCACCAGGCATGACCTTCACGTGACGCATGTACTTGCCCGTACCTTGCAGCAGAGCTGCCGGGTCTGGCAGCGCTGCGCCGTGGAAGAAGCCGACGTTGACGTGAGCCCTGAAGACGCCGACATAGGCAAACGGGGCATCTTCCACGCACACGGTGGGGTAACCATCGTGCATCAGCTCTCGAACGTCAGCGCCGCACTGGCGCATGAGCGCAAACCATGTCCGCGCGATTGCGCCTAGCTCGCTCGGCTGCGCGTCGAGCCACCCATCGATGGCGAGGGCTCGCTCGACTGCTCCAGTGAACCGCAGCAGTGCAGGCACGGTACGACCTTGGCGATGAGCTTTGTGCGGCCTAACGTTTGAGCTCAGCCGCGTGCGGAAGGTCGCAGGCCGTCGCACGGCTGGAGCGAAGGGCTGGGCCTCGCTCCTTGCTCTCTGCGCCTAGGCATCCGAGGCTCCCGGATGCCAAGACGCCAGTTCCGCCCAGCTCTGCGCGGCCAGGTAGATGAGATCGACTGCCGGGTCCTTGACTTCTGGGTAGTCGTCTTCCGCGCTGAGGCATGCCGCCAAGCGCATCTTCAGCTCCCCGTATGCAGCTGCCATTGGAGGGTGAGCAATGAGGAAGTCACGAAAGAGCAAGGGATAGCGCTGATTCGGACGTCCGAGTTCCCGCACGTGCAGATTGATCCGTCGTTCTCCTGAGGGCTCGTAGAAGAACAACTTGCGCCAATCTTCAGCTGGGCCGATGGCGTCCGGTGGTCGGTGATCGCACCACACGCCCGGGGGCTGCCGAAAGCCGGCTGCCAGAACGCGAGCTTCGACAACTCGATCGATCGCCTCCACGGTGACCTGAATGTCCAGTACATCCTTGGCGCGCAGGCCTGGGACCGAAGTTGAACCAATGTGGTCGATCCGAATCGCCACCGTATCCAGTGCTTTGCGCAGACGCTCCCCGATCCGCCGAAATTCGGCCGGCCACGCTTGCCTGTAGTCGACGAGTTCAACCATGACTGGCTCGTCGAACAGGGAGTTCGTCTATGCCCAAGCGCACTTGCGCACCGTGTCCAGCGTTCGGGTGGTGATGTTCGTGCCAAAGGTGCGCTCGAGCAGATTCATGAACACAGGACCCTTGGGGCCCGGCACGTAAGCAGCGAGAACCTCGGAACCGGTGAACTTCAGAATGCTCGCACCATCTCGCTCGATCGGCAACCTGAGCTTCGATTCTGCGTGGCCGCGAAGGAACGTGATAACCCGCTTGGCCGCTGGTGGGAGGCTGAACTCGGCGAAGGGGTCGGACTCGATGAGTTCCTGCAGTAACTCGGTGGATCGAACGATGGTGTGAAAGCTGCGACCCAGCTCGGACTGCATTGCCTTTTCGGCGCGGCGTTCCAGAGTGGCCAGGGATGACGAACGAGCGTTGAACACGACGTTTCCGCTGGACAGGAGCGTTCGCACGTCTGAAAAGCCTTCCACCTCGAAGCAACGCTTGAGCGCCGGCATCTTGGCGTTCATGGGGCTGACCCCGCGAAGGAAGGCGACGAATCGGGGCATGGGGTTTTCAGCCCGGCGAAATGGTGGCTCCGTTCTGCCTAACGTTTGAGCTCGGCCGCCCGCTGCTGGCGAAGCCAGCCGTTAGCAGGTCAGCTGCACCGAGGCGGCGTTCATGCTGCGATCGCCCGAAGAAGGTTCGCGACGACCTGTGGGCCTCGATGAGGCTCCCGGTAGATGTCTTCGAGGACGGAATCGATTGAGGTCGCTGTACCCTCCAGCCCCGCCCAAACCGCCATCTGCTGCGGTGTCGCACTGAGGTAGGCCATCCTCCAGCTCGTGAAGGTCGGGCTGTCAACCTCCGCCTCATGGAAGACCTTGACACCCGTGTGCCTCGAGTCACTCGTGATGCTCCGCATCAGGCTGCGAAGCACCTGCTCGTCGCCTTCGAGGATCTGAAGAAAGACCCCGTCCACATAGACGAGCACTCCAGTGACCTTGCGCCTCTCGTTGCCTGTGCGGGCGTCTACGAGGATCGCTTCAAGGTCGGCAATCGACATGGCTGCCGTCGCCTGAGAAGAGTAGATCATCTGATAGGTCATATCGTGCTCCGTCCAGTGCCGCCGCGCGTTCGAGATGGCCGCTTAGCGGAACAGTAGCAGGCTTGCCGACATCGAAGTGGCGTGGCTTCGGACGGCCTGACGGTTTGAGCTCAGCGGCACGCGGAGGCTGGCGCAGCCAGCAGCAGCGCGTCGGTGTGCAACGAAGGGTTAGGCCTCACCGAGCTCTCTTAGCCCAACGGGCGTTTGTATCTCGGCGACAAGGCTGCACTCGTTGCCCGGCATCACTGTGACTGCAGGCTGCGAGTCCAGTCCTATCTGCGCGAACAGTGCGAGGACTTGGGCGGGTGCGGGATGTCGTATCCGCAATCTTTGAAGGACCAGACCGCGCTGCGGGAGTGCGGCGGCCGGATGGCCGATCGATGAACGTTGAATCAGCAGCGGGGCAGCACCGTCAAGCGGCACGCTGCCGTCTGCCCTCACGGTCATTTTCCAGGTGTGAGTCTCACGGCGCATGGTTTCTACATCGCCAAGTTCGGGAACCACCGTGCCTACAATGTCATCCGTGCTTGCGACCCAAGCAGCCAGACGCGCACTCGAACCCGGGAGAGCCTGGTCGAGGCCAAACCATCGGGGTCGCGCGACAGCAGCGGCTCGCGGGTCCTGTGAGATCACTTCCAAGTAAACGGTGGGGCCGAGTGCCAGCAGCAGGTTGTGCGTGGCCATGCCGGGATGCGCCCTGCCTGCACCAGGCGGGACTCCGAGGGCGGCTTCGACATAGGCGGAGCCGGTTTCAAGGCTCGATGCGACGACCGTAATGTGATCGAGGCGAGCGACCATGCTGTCGTGAGGCCTAGCGTTTGAGCTCAGTCGAGGGCAAAAGGGCCCAGCCTTTTGCACATCGGCTGTAGCGAAGGACTAGGACGCATTCGGCCACGACCTCTCGATGTCTTGGGCGTAGAAGAGAATTGCCTCACGGTACGCTTGAACATGTGCATCGGCAGATGACTGAGCGAGTACCGCAAGCAGCAACTCGACAGCCTGCTTCGACCGTCCAAGGTTGTGCAAAACCATGGCAAGAAAGATCTTGAGTTCGGCAGCATCTGCGAAGCGGGCGAGACCTTCGCTAAGCGTGCGCTCGGCCGCCTCATACTGACCAAGAGTACGGTAAGTGCTACCCAGGCCCAAATAAGCACTGCGTTGCTGTTCCGCAGGCAGTTTGCCAGCCAATGCCGCCAGGTAGAAAGGAACGGCTTGTGCCTCGCGACCGAGATAGTCGTGAACGCACGCCGCTTCGTATTGGAGTTCGGCGTCCTGCGGTGACGCCGCCGTGAGGCTTAGGGCGAGTGAGCAAGCCTCTTCGTGCTTGCCCGCACGTCGGAGAGCGCGCACCTGCTCGGCGTATGACATGCGACCTACCTTGCCCTCATGCTCGACTCTCTACCACTAGCCTGAGGGATGCCAACTCTTGAGCTAGATAACGCTCGGTAGTGGAGCGAAAGAGCCAGCCGATGGGTGCGCCCAACAGGCCGGTGAACGAAAAGCGAAGGGTCACAAGGGACTTGCCAAGTGAACTCTCTTCGATTGTGTGAGCGGCGATCATCAGCAATCCAGGCGAGCGGGCTTGCCACACGAAACAGCGCGGTGGCTCAAGCTCCGTGACGACCCAGGTCGCTGGGCGCAGTTTGGGCTGACGCACTGTGTATCTGAATCCGATTTGCAGAGGCCCGCCATCAAGCGCCTCAACGGCGCTGACGGTGGGAAGCCACGTGGGCCATCCGACAACCGCAGCGAGTACACGCCAAACCGACTCGCGCGGGGCGGCAATGGCTAGCGACGCATCGTAAGACGGCATGCGAGGTCTAACGTTTGAGCTCAGCCGCGTGCGCAGGCTGGCGCAGCCAGCCAAAGCACGCCGGGTGGAACGAATGGTTGGGCGTCACCTTGGTCTCTCGCTGACCGTTGCACCGGTAAAGACCGTGCGCCAGTCGTCTACGTCCTCGCCCATGACCAGGCCCCGACTAAAGTGAGCATCGATGCAATGGGTACCGCCCGCTGCCGAGAGCAGGTGTGCGTGGAGCCGTTTCTTGCCATCAAGCTCCATGACGTAAAGGACTAGGAAGGTGTTCGAGTCGAAGGGCGCGCGATAAATATTGTCGCGGCCTGGCATGTTGGGCCGCGCAACCAGCTCGCGGAGTGACGCTCCAACACAGGCTCGCGTGCTGGTTGCGCTCCCCGATGCCGTGGCGCTGATCTCGACGACGTACGTTGTGTCCTGTCCCCGAGCCGTCAATACGTTGCCACCCTGCGAGGGAATCGGTACCCCAACCGCGATGGTGGGAAGGCGCGGAACCGAAACGACGAATGGCGGAACAGAGAACGCCTGCTCAAACGCGCAAGCGGGCAACGCCGGTGCGAGCAATGATGCTGAAGCAATCGCAGTGAGAATTCGCATGCGACGTCACTCAGCAGCCGCACAGGCGATTGCCTCAGTGCGCCAGGATCTGCCAGGCGATGCAAGCCTGCGCACGAAAGCCCACGGTGAACGCCAGCGTTCGCACCCACGGTATTGCAAAGGTGTAGAACAGGGCATGTACCACGCGGGCCCAAAAAATAGACGATAGCAGACGATGCAATCGCCTGACCGGAGATGCCAAGAGCGATTGCCATTAGCACGAGCGGTGCAAAGACGACAAGGTTCTCGACTGTTTGAGCTCAGCCGAGTGCGGAGGCTGGCGCAGCCAGCTGGAGCACTTGGGTGCAGCGAGGGGTTAGGCCGCACTGGTGCCTCGCCCCTTGCAAAACGTCACCGAAGTGCGCGCGTGCGCGATAGCAAGCTCAAGTGCTCGTGGCACTTGGGCGAGATTGATCGCATCAATCAGTAGCGACCCGTAGCGGACCTTGCGCCCCGCGCGCGTACCGATGAAGCGACGCAGTTGCCCGTTGAGGCCGCGTCCCCTCTGTGCAGGCTGTTCTTGAAACCTGCGAAACGAGTTCAGTTCGCCCTGTGCGTCGAGTACAGCCTCTACTGCCGTCGCGCCCAGGGCGCGGATCAACTCGTCCTCGAGATCGGCTTCGCAAATGAAGAAGCCCATTGCTTCCAGGTCGGTGCGTTTGAGGTCTGTCCCCATTCCCGCCCGTTCAAGGGTGCGCGTTGCATAGTCCTCCTCGGCAGCATCACACAGACCGGCCAAGCTGAGGCCGAGCCCCGAGGCGCCGAGCACTTGGATAAACGCGCCAAGGTTCGTCACACCTCCGATGGGCAGGGTGAGAATGCCTTCGCTCTGAAGGTCCCAACCGCGCCGTCGCGCCAATGCATCGATGGCGGCCTGGTCGCTCCAGCCCTCGACCAGGATCGCGGCGCTTGCATTGGCGTTGAGCGCCCACTCGCGCGCGGTCGCCGGGACGAGCGGAGGACGAGGACCGGCGGGGTGTTCTTCACTCGCAGACTGATGCGCTCGGTTCATGAAAGGTACATGCCGGAATTCCGTGCGCGCCTGCGTCGCTCTTGGAGATCTGACGAAGGGTTGGGCCGCATTCTCAATGCTCAGTGTCAACTGCGGCCGCGTGCGACGGGGCTGGCCTTCGATAGGCGCAGCAACCTCCCCCACTCGACGTGCACCTAAGTGAAGGTAGAACCCCTCAGCATTCGGGTCGGAATCGACTTGAAGCTCAGTCTGGCCTTTGGCCCGCGCATAGGCCACCAGATGGCGTAACAACAGGGTGCCGACACCGCGCCTGATCACCGAGGGATGAACCCAAAGGCACTCGACTGCCCAGGGAAGTGCGCTCGTGTCCAGCTGTGTCACGCCCACGAGGCGAGCGTGTTCTTCTGCGACAAAGGTCGGTTCACGAACGATTGACTCGGGCGAGATGCGAAGTTCACCGGACCACAGGGCGAGCTGCTGCGCCGGGTAGCCCCACAACGCCTTTGCCGAGGCAGCGAGGACAGAGAGCTCCTCGCTTTCGCCGGGATGTGCGCGGCGGACGTTCACGTGCGGCCTAACGTCTGAGCTCGGCCACCTGCGCAGGCTGGCGAAGCCAACCATGGTGGGTCGGCTGCAGCGAAGGGTTAGGCTGCATTTGCTGGCCTCGCGAGCGCCTCACCCGGCAGCCAACATGCCATGCGTGTAGCAAGCGCACCACCCCGACGAAAGGCTTCTGAGATTGGGTAGAAGCCCAACGCCCTGTAAGCACCAACGGCATACGGTGATGAGTTCAGCTCCACTGTCTTGAGCGTGGGGAACTGAGCCTCGATATGCGCACGGGCCGCCTTCCACAACTGTCTGGCAATGCCCTGGCGGAGCCAAGAGGCGTGGACAAAGAGAAAATCCAGTTGAGCGGGCTGTGACATGAAAATGAACCCGACGATATGCGCCTCTGCCTCTACGACCGCGGCAAACGCTGCGCTTGGAATGGCCGACGCGAAGCGCTCCGGCGAGGACTGTCCCATGAAGACTTCGCATGCACCGGGCTCCCAGTCGGGTGCGACGAACTCGTTGAAGCCAGTCTGAACAAGCGCCGAGATCGCAGTTGCGTCCGCGACCTCGGCGTGGCGCAGTTGAGGTTCCATGCCGCCTAGCGTTTGAGCTCAGCCGGCCGCCTGGGCTGGCGAAGCCAGCCGTAGCAGGTCGGCTGCAGCGAAGGGTTCGCTAGCTCCATGGCTTGAACACCATGAGGCCGATGATGAGCACGACCACAAGGCCGAAGGACCCACCAACTACACGAGAAGCTCTAGAGATGCGTTGATACGACGCAGAGGTGGGACCCGCGGTGTCGAGCGCCTGGCGCTGTTCGCCAAGCAGTAGCAACGACGAGGCCAGAGGCAAGACGCCGATGACCCACAGTGCCAATGCGCACTGAATCCAATTGGCGGTAAATGACCAGGACAGGCTGACCAGCCAGACGCCCGTGGCCAACATGAGCACGTAGCCGGGAAGAACAACCAGCCATGTGACTCGCGCGATGGCTCGCAGGACGAAGGATCCATGTATTGGATGACTTCCGAAGAACTCGAGGACGATTCCGAGACCCGCACTCGTTCCCAGCGCGACAACGGCAATGAAGATGTGCAGCAGCTTGGCGAAGAGGTACTGGCTGGCCATGTCCGCGGACGCGACAAGCGCGCGATCAGCATGGGATTGAGGTGTTCGAGGCAAGCGGCGGCAACATTGTGTGTGACGCCCAACGTTTGATCTCAGCCGCGGGCGAAGGCCGCAGGCCGTAGTTGCCTATTTGGTACTGGGCACTGCCCTGGAGCAGTATGTGCGCCTCTTCAGTGTCATGCACATGGAGCCCTGGGCCACCGCCAGGATCGGTCTCTGTAATGATAAACGAGAGCGCCTCGAAACCCCATGTTGGTCGCCAGTGAGGCGATAGGTGAACTCTCCTGGTACGCGGTAGTAGTGCTCGAGTTGGAGTTCGCCGAGGGGAACGGATTGAGGGATGGCATCCAGGAACTCGCCGAAGACAGGAAAGAGATCGGGTACCTCGCTGCCCAGGTATGCAAGCGCACTGTGGACACGCCTTGCACCAATGGCTAGACCAGATTCGAGCATCAGTAGGGAGCGAGCTGCGGCGACAGCGCGCTTCTCGCGAGCGACCTCTTGCTCCGTGTCACTGTCGAGGGCTAACGCGTTTGAGTTCACCCGCGCGCGCAGGCTGGCGCAGCCGGCCGTAGCGCATCTGTGTGGAACGAAGGGTTAGGCCTCACGCTTTGACAGAGCGAGAAAGGTGCCAAGCGCCACCATGGTGGCTCCCGACGCACGCCGGAGGAGCCGTGCGCGTGCGGCTCGCGCTGCGCGCGACGCGAGCAACCGAGCAGACGACAGCACAGCAACAACGTCAACGAGCGTGTTGAGAGTGACGCAAATTGTGCCGAGCAGCACGAGCTGCGGGACGACCGGCTCCGATGCTCGGACGAACTGCGGCAGGAAGGCCAGAAAGAACAAGGCGGTCTTAACGTTTAGGACTTCGACGAGGATTCCCTCCAGCAGTGCACGACGTGGACCCTGGGCCTGGACACTGACGGAAGGAGTGTCACGGTCCTTTTGCAGTAGTAGCCGAATGCCCAAGTAGACAAGGTAGATGGCACCTACGTACTTGACGATAGTGAATGCCACAGCGGACTGCGCCACGATGAGCGACAGGCCCGTGGCAGCTGCCAAGACGTGGAGCATCCCGCCCACCGCTGTGCCGAAACAGGAAGCCAAGCCCTCCGCGCGGCCACCAGCCGCCGTGCGTGCGACAACATATGCGATGCCGGGGCCCGGCGTGATGGCGAGGACGAGGGCGGCGATGAAGAATGTGAGCAGAGACACAGAGGCAATGTCGCTTGTGAGCCCTAACGAGGGGCTAGGCTTCACCATGCGGCGGAACTTTCGGGCGCCTTGAGCCAACTACTCGATGCACTTCCAAGAGTCCGCTCCGTCAAACAGTCGAATCTTGACTTGGCCAAGGGCAGAGGGCTCGAAATTTCGTGCATTCACTCCAGTCCAAGTGCTCGGGCCAATGTCGAACTTCTTCCACTGCATGACGCAACCACATGTCTTGCAGCGAATGAACTTCTGACTCTTTTGACCCCATGTGTAGTCATCGGTGGCGCCTGGCTCGGCGACAAGGCGAACATCTGCGTCCTTGTAGTAAGCCCACAGCACCCCGTAGCGTCGGCAGATTGAACAGTTGCAGTTCGTCACGCTGCGAGGTTTGCGTGGAATCTCGATTCGGACAGAGCCACAGTGGCAATTGGCTGCAAGCACGACGAAGCTCCCGTGTGAAGCCTAACGTTTGAGTTCACCCACGGACGGAAGCGGTCGCAGCCCGCCGTAGGCCGTCGGAGTGCCGCCTACGGCAGCTGTGCGGAAGGGCTCGGAGCACACTATGGACAGACGCTGCAACTCCTCGGCGACGTGGAGAGTGAGCGCGAATGACGAGGCGGCGCCCTCCTGAACAAGGACTCGCGGGTTGCAGGACACGGCCCTCGGGCCGCGTAAGCGACTCAAATGATGGCACCGCTGACCGCGCGGGGCGCGTCACCCAAAACCCGAGCGAGGTCAATGCACCAAGCACAGCCGGCACCGACCCTATAGCCTCTTCATGCGCTCTAACGTTTGAGCCCAGCCGCAGGGTAGCTGGAGCGAAGGGTTAGGTGGGACCGCGCCCACCGCGAGCCAGGATTCAAGGTGTACCTGCTCAGAACGCCTGATTTTGAGGGGCATTGTCGGCGATCTCGTAGTAGCCCCCCTTGTCGCCAACAAAAGTATGCTTCGAAATCTTCAGATTCAGAGGAGTGTCGATGCATCCCATCGCTACGGCTGTCCACTTGTACCCCTCGATGATTGGATTCCAGAACAACGTCGAGCCGCAGATCGAGCAGAAGCCGCGCTGAACTTTCTCTGACGACTGGTACCAACGTACTGACTCTGCGCCTCGTATCTGAAGTGCAGTCCGCCTTACGTTGACACCAATCCAGAAGCTGCCGGTGTGCTTTCTGCATAGCGAACAGTGGCAGGCTTCTGGAGAATGCTCAAGTGGTTCTTGGATTTCAAGCTGCACAGCACCGCAGAGACAGCTTCCGTGTATCACCTTGGAGTCCTAGGGTCACTGGCAATCGAGCGCGCGGCGTCTTTGTGCCGACTAACGTTTGAGCTCACCCGCGGACGCAGGCTGGCGCAGCCAGCCG
>Ga0065707_10082219_pt1 | contig 18922 bp, 9 predicted proteins | sample SwiRhicommuniRL3_FD_59094 | JGI IMG/M metagenome (GOLD analysis project Ga0065707, IMG submission 59094) | Switchgrass rhizosphere bacterial communities from Rose Lake, Michigan, USA - RL3 v2 (version 2) | ecosystem: Host-associated > Plants > Roots > Rhizosphere > Soil | place: East Lansing, MI...
TTTGAATGGAATATTATCAGAAATGAATTATTGGTGGTTGCAGTGAAGTAGAAGTTGAAGCAATTCATGAGAAGTTGAAGCTATTCAGACTGATTTTAGTGCTGTTCATTACGAGTACTAGCCTTTTGGTGGTATTTTCAATTTGAAAGGTTAATACTATTTCTCTTATGATAAGAAATTAATGTCTCTGCTTGAGTTAATCCTGGCAAATCATGGGTAGTACTGATTCTTTCCAACGAGTTTCTTGATCCAGTGTTGTATTCACCATTTCTGATCATTTGATTTCTCAACTGGTTGATATCTATTGGGTTTCTGAATTGTTCATTAATTGTATCTTTTCTTGATCTTCCGTTGATTGTGTTTTTCCTGCCATTGATAGTATTTTTTCTTGATCTGTTGACAGTGGTAGCTCTTTTGATGGTATTGAATGTTTTGGCAAGTGGGTTCTTCAGGTCTTCGTGGTCTGATGGGTGCTCTGATTCTTCCAATTTTTCCAAGAACGATGGGTCGGTCTCGATGATGGCTGTAAGTAATCTGTGTCTTTCAATATCTTCCATATCGGTTGGATCGTATCCTTGTGGATAATCGTCATATGCACCTTTACGAACTCTTTCTCTGATAATTTCAATATCTCTTGGTTTGAAATTACTTCTTACAAACTCAAAAGTGAATCTTGGAAGCAAACACACAACGACACCAACAAAGAACACACACCAACAGCCTAAAGTACCCATTAATTGGGCACCGGCCTTGTAGAATTCTCCTATCCATGCGCTCGAACTCCATGCACCGGTCCAGAAGAAAACAAGCAAAATAGAAATGGCATAGATAACCAAAGACAACCAATCCCATCTATATTGCCTGAGCAACACATAAATGTTACAAGAAGCGACTGAAATCCAAATCACAATTGTACCAATCCAGAATCTATGGTCAATTGTCAATCCCTGAGGATTTTGGAATCCTTTGTAGAAAATTAAGTAAGGAAAGAAGAACGAAATCACAGATTGATAGAAACCATCAAACATATACCACGCAAACTTGTACTGGGACCATTCTTGTCTGAGAACACCACTTCTGTACAATTGAGGAACTAACAATGAGACAGTGTCCGAAACATCTTGATCGAAAACAGCCAAAACAATAACTGTCAACGAGGTAAATGCCAAATTATAGAACATCAAGAAAGTATACTCATAAAGGTACGAACCATCGAAATTGTTATAGATACCATACCAGAAACAAGTCAAAGTAAAGACGACGTTCTTGTAGAAGAAACAAGGTACCATTTCGGCTAATCTTTTGTATGACCATCTTCCATGGACCAATAAGAGTCTTGTCAAGAATCTGAACTGACCAATTGCATAGTCGGAAGACATAACTGCTTGGCGACCTTCCTCACCAGCAATACCAACACCGACATTTGCGGCTTGAATCATTGCAACGTCATTTGCACCATCACCGATTGCCAATGTCATGACATCAAGGGAATGTCTAACCATCTTGACAACCTGAGCTTTTTGTGCTGGAGACACACGGCAACAGATCACGGATTTACATTGCTTACCAAGCAACAAAAACTTGTGCTTCAACTGTTTCACAGATCCACCTTCATGTTCAGATAAATCGTCGTAGACATAGCTCAAGGCAGCACCATCAATGATAACAGCATGTTGTCTTGAAGGAGTTGAATGATCCTTCTTTGCTTCTTTAATCAACCTATCGACTTCCTCGCTAGTATTCTTGTCTCCTACAAGTAATCCAAAGGAATCTTGCAAGTATTTAGTAACCAACAGATCAATAAATTCAACACTTTCTGGTTGGTTTTCTTCTGGTCTTACAACCAACAATTGCATATCATTTTCCAATAAGTTACACGAGAACCCAATGTTAATTGCAGTTTCAATTCTGTCACCGGTAAGAACCCAAAGTTTGATACCAGCTTCACCCAAAATCGAAATAGAATCTGGGACACCAGCCTGTAATCTATCCTCAATGGCTGTTCCACCCAACAAATACAAATCTTGTTCAATTTCTTCATCCAAAAGTGCAATCAATTCATCTCTGGTGTCATCAATAACGTTATGAGCGTCCTTGTAACGTCTTGTCCATTCATTGAAGTATTTCGGGTCGATTTCCTTCTGGGCAATACACAAGGTTCTCAAACCTTCCTTAGCATAATCCTCTAAGTGTAATGCAGTCTTGTGAATGAGTTCGTCATCATTATCTTTAGCCAATCTTTTAAAGATGACATTGTCAGCACCCTTACAAATCAACACGAGGCTTCCATCGGGACGCTTGATAATACAAGACATTCTCTTTCTTGTTGAAGTGAATTGGATAATATCCATCAACTCGTATTCGGATGACTCTCCGTAGATATCTAAGGAGATGTTCTTCCTTACTCTTCTATTAAAGACTATTCCCAAGTCCCTTGCAACAGATACTAAAGCAGCTTCATCAGGAGATTCTGCTTTGAAGTCTCTCAAAGAATTATCGTCAGTATTCTCTTCAGTGACAACAGTGTGGCACAAGGCAAGAGCAAGCATAAACTTTTCATTTGCATCTCTTTGTTCAGTATGTACATCTCCAACAATAGTGTCAATTACGTAGTCATTAGAAACAAAGGTTACTTGGTCGGCACGTAATTGATCATTGATAGCGTGCTTATTAAGATTGTCCATCATGGATTCTTTGTCGCTAGCGATGATTCGTTTCCACTTATCTGCCTCCAGGACAATATCTTTACCTAAGCGTTTGTCCAACCCTTGTTTAGCCTCCGTATAAGCGAGACCATATGATTTTCCGTTGATTGTACACTTTTTAAATTCCATAACATTCTGGGTTAATGTACCAGTTTTGTCACTGAAAACATACTCGATTTGTCCCAAATCATCGGATATATTCCATGCTTTTGGAATACATGGGAAATCCAATTTTTCGTAGTACATCTTGATATCGGAAAAGATAAAGAAAGCCTGAAGAGTCTTGATAATCTCCACCGAGATGTACAAGGAAATAGGGACCAAAGATTGATAAATAATCAAACAAACGAAGAACAAAAGAACACCATTTGCAGCTGGTGTTTTAGCATATGGTTGAAAATCAAAGTAAACCCGCGAAACGTCCTTCTTAGTGTAAAACAACCCATTGATTAACCCAGATACAAAACAAAGGATAAAGAGCAAGGCAAAGTTGATAATGACCGACAAATTAAGTTCAACGGAGATACGAGAAACCTTAGTAGGTGTAATTCCAGAGTTCAACATGATTTTAGTTTCGCTACCGGTATAAATAACCACACCAATGGCCCACTTTGTATTTCTCAAGGTACACCCTCTCAACAAAACACTTTCGTTTGAGATGGCTTCCATTTCATCTGCGTTGACCAAAGAACCATTTGCATCGTAATTTTCATAATGGATAGTGCCTCTGAAAGTATACAAGTTTGGATTTGGAGCATCGCATTCGATCCAGAATTTGGTGTCACCCAAATCTCTTGAGTGGTTCAAATTTTGAGAACCACCACAAGCCAAAGCCAGTTTCGTTTTCAAGTTAGTTTCTCCATCCAAATTCTTGGTTTCAATGTAACAGTTTCCTTCTGGATCAGAAGTTGAAATAATGACAACATCAGCTGGAACTTCTTCGTCTACTCTGACTCTGATAAAGTCACCGACATTGATATCTTTCCAGTGTCTATTTTTGAAGTTGGTAGAAGTATATTGTTCAGGGCTGCTTGAATGTAAATTTTGGATACTTGGGTTAAGTAAACTATTTGGTAAAGGTTTGGCAGGAAATCTGTTGCGTTTGGATTGCTGAGATTGACGTGGTCTTGTTGAAGTGCTCGGTCTACCGGAATACATTTGCGAATTGTATGAATAATCGGATACTACCGTTGAAATACGACGCAATTCGTTTTCTTCCTCGTAGTGTTGTTGACGAATAAATTCTTTCTTAGTCTCCTTTTTGGCAAAAATGTAGATGCAAACTTTGACCAATCCTTTAAAAAATTTACGGTTTACTCTGGAACAACTCTTTTTGAACTGTCTCCAAGTGCTGACATTGGTGTTGAGTACATTTTTGTTATCAAGACCATTAAGCAAATGGACCGGTGAGTTATTCAAGTCATCATCAGACAGACCTCTTTTATAATCTTCAAATGCATCTTTGATTGCTGTGATACACACAATGACAATCAAAGGCACGGCAGCTAACCCAGGGGAAGCAACACCAAAGATTTGAAACGCTCCCAAGATAACCAATACCAAAAAGTAAGTATTGGCGACATTTCTAAATTGAAACAAAATGTTCTTCGGTAAGAAAGAAAGCGGAGTATATTTGGTGGTTCTGATTTTGTTTCGTGGATATTGAAGAACGGGTTGTTGAGTGTCCTTGTAGACGAGATCGTCACTCAAAGGGTGGTTGACATAAACATATCTTGGAATTGTGTTGTACATGTCTTGTAAATATGGGGGTCTGTCGGCGAGACCCTTCTTAAAGAAGAAGCAATGCAACTTGTCCCTAAAGGTAGGAGGAGTTGCGTTGACCATATCTTGAACCGTATATGTGATTGGGATAGACGCTGACGAGGCCGTCTTGTCTAAAGGGGGCTGCGCTCCATTGAAGGTGGCACTGGTTCCACTTTCCTCCCCGTTTGACTCACTTATCCCAGACTTCTTAGAGTTCCTATCAGAAGACTCATCAACATTCGATATAGAATGTGAAGTCATGTTAGCTTCTGTAGTCTGTAGTTTCCGCACACTTATCTAGGCAGTAAATTCGTTGGCGATGGGAAAGAAGAGATTAGAAACTAAAACTCATGGGCTTAAAACGGGAGTCACAAGAAAAATGTTTAGTAAGAAACGTAGGGAAAAAATCGGTAGCCATGCACGTAAATATCCGCATCCAAAAGCACGGAACAATCTCCGTTATTAGGTAGAAGATACGGATGTGGTGGCTAGACCTAGAAACGCTATGAGGTCCCTTGGAGATCCCCAGCAGATCCCCAGGAGGTATCCTGGGTGCTAAGATCTGTATCAATACACGACTGAAATTTCGTGGCCGGTTTTTATCTCAACATCGGCACATTGGTTGATTGTTTTTAAACCGGTAGATACGGATGCGACGGAATTAGCTTTGATCCGTTAAGTTTTGCATGTAATTTTCTCAATATTTACGCCGCATTTGAAGATTATAGTTTGTTATGTAAATATTCATGTAGGCTACTTAACGTAGGTAATGGAGAATATGGGCTCGTAATATTTAGTTTTATGTAATTTATAAAGAATACGACTAAGAGCTATGGTGTTGAGATATAGTTAGTAAGAGCCTGTAGGTTGCAACACGGTCGTTTAGAGCTTACAAGAATTAAAATTGAGCTAAGGGAAGTGTCTGTGAATTAGGGCCAGTTCCGGCTCGTGGTGGTGCATATTCATCGAAGTAAATACTGGCCAAATAATGACCAAATACTGACCAAATGCTGAGCGTAGCGAAGTATTTGTTAATAGAAGACACTGAGCGCAGCGAGGTTTTAGTTATTTAGACGAGTTTATACTGAATACTGAGCAGATAGTAAGTACTAAATACTGACCTTAGCAACTATTTGAGAATTGGAAGAGATTATATAGTGATTAGGGAATAGTGAACTAAATACATATCAGTGAAGTTTTAGTGCATCTAAGTGAATGCTAGTGGTTTTTTAGTGAATCTAAGAGTATCTAAATGACTACTCGTGAATATAAGTGATATAAATGGTATTGGTGATATTGGTGAGATTTAGTGACTTATTGATTACATCTCTTGTTAATACTCTGGCCATATTTTTAGGAGAAAATACACCATTTACTAAGAAGCGTAACCAAAAATATCAATGCGGTGGTCTATTCGATAAATTGCTTAGCTCAAGTGTTATACTCTCTTCGTTCATAGCTCTCTCAGCATTAAAAAGCTGCAAATAATCTGATTTTCAAAGATTTATGTATATTGTTATATGCAGGATATGAACATCGGTAGATTCAGCAACAGGAATAGTGGCCAAAATTGCCTCTACTAATTAAATTGACATTATATTGACCTGGCATAGCACCCAAAATATCATATACTAACTCCCAGTTATATTAATCTACAATTACCCACAATATTCAACCTGGAGTGAAGCATACATTTTTTTACAAATCGTTCGTCGTTCGCACGTCTATCTGGGTTGGCCATGGGTTATTGAATACTCCGCTGCTCTCAGTATTTATATGTGAAATTTAGTATTAGTGAGTCTCCAGGTCTAGTGGAGAATAGTTCAGATCCAATACACATCTCCATAGAAGTTTAAATTGTCTCAGATACCTCTCTTTGTTAGATTGTTTCACAACCTGTCGTAGTTTAGATAGTCTCACATACGTGTCTTAGTTTATACTCTATTCTACTAGACACATAACTATTAGATTTTGTCCTTATAGATCTACAATGGTGATATATATAGCCTCAAGTTACTGCTCTATTAAAATCTAATGCCAGCTTTTGACACACTAAGGGAAGTATCGCAGCTATGATAGTCATATTTAGATATACCATTGGTATTTGATCTATACACAATGTATGAGTATCATGATAATATATAGTATCTTCAATACTTGCGTAGCGGTAACTGTTGTTTATGACCATTTCGAATCATCCTAGCTTATAGAATGGTGAGTATGGACTCATTTTGAGCACACTTAACTTAAAACTATGGGCACCCAATTGCATTTGACAATTTTATAGTCAATCACACTTATCTCGAATTCAACCCAGATGTCACTCTTGATGTTCTTGAATTCTTTTTGATTAGTTATATCTTAGCAGTTGGACAAATCGATCCAGTTGTTAGTTTTGTAGTCGACTTTGCTGTGCAATTTCTGTGATCTGTCTTAAAACAGCCCAAATTTAGTCAACATTATTGCTAAGTCGTATACACAAATTCTACTGTATACATCCATTTAAAACCACACTAACCCTTTCAAAACTAAACTCACCTGGCCCCCTCATGCCATTTGGGTGCGAATTTATATCACTATATGCCGGATTATTATTTCTCGAAACTGATCTGCGCACGACATTTTGTCGACGATATTCCACTCGACTCAACTCAAATTTTCAAACTTTTCACCTCCAGTTTATTCCCCATCAATCAAACAATAATCCACAATGTCTATTGAAGAAATCCCACAAGGTGCTGACATCAATGTCATCCCAAAGAATGAAAAGAAGGCCAGAGAAATGATCAAGAAGCACAACTTGAAGCAAGTCAAGGGTATCACCAGAGTTACTTTCAAGCAAAGAGGTAACTTGATTTACGCCATCGACTCTCCAGATGTCTACAGATCTGCTGCCGGTACTTACATCGTTTTCGGTGAAGCCAAGGTTGACGACATGAACAAGAGAATTGAAGAAGCTCAAGCCCAACAAGCTCAACAAGAAGCTCTCTCCAAGTCTGCTGGTGAAATCTCTGCCACTGAAGACAAGTCTCCAGAAGCTATCACTGCTGACTTACAAGCCGCTTCTTTAGCTTCTGCTCCAGCTGAAGAAGAAGAAGACGAAGGTGAAGTTGACGAATCTGGTTTAGACGCTAAGGACATCGATATCATTGTCGAACAAACCCAAGTCTCCAGAGCCAAGGCTGTCAAGGCTTTAAGAGCTCACAAGGGTGACATGGTCAATGCCATTATGGACTTGTCATAGTTTTTTTATATATAATATAACATTACTTTTCACAGTTGATGTAGTTGTGTAAATCTAGGAATTGCTATCTAATATTACGCAGGAATTATTACATAGTAACGTTCATATATTTACGCTATGTATCTTTTACATTGGGTTCATTAGAAAGAGTCACCTATTCGTTTAAAACTGATCCTATATCTGATTTCTCTTTTGACTCTAAAGATATAGGTTCTTTATATTCATGGTCGGATGGTGGATCTGAGGGATCAATTGGTGCCTCTTTTTCTGCGATCAGTGATTCTTTTCCAGTGGGTGCTTCTTTGGATTCTTTAGTAGTTGGTGCTTCTTTAGATTCTTTAGTAGTTGGTGCTTCTCTGGATTCTTCCTTGGTTGGAGCATCTTTAGATTCTTCCTTGGCTGAGACATCTCTCAATTCATCCTGCCATGTATTTCCATTCAAAAACCCACACTTCAAACATGCAAACTTTGTATTGGCTGGGTTGGTGCAATTTGGAGGTGCAAGACCATTGTGAGTAAAACAATTCACGCAAATCAAAGCGTATCTATTTTCAATAGATTCGTTATTATCCGAGCCAATTAAGAGATCCAAGAGTCGGTCCTGGATTGGTCTGTTCTTTTGTATAGGACCTTGTGGATTTGTTGTCAGTGACTTCAAAGTATTTGGAGGTGGGATTTGTTGGAATTGACGTCCCTGAACAGTTGGAATGTTGGCTCCATTAACTCCAGTAGTCCCATTAATTACATTGGGTCCTCTTGGTCCTTTTGGTCCTTTGGGTACTTGTTTTGCTGGCGTAGTTCTGGCTTTTGGCAAATTCTTCGCTGGGATTTCATTCTTTTCTCCGTATTTGTTCAATAAATTCGCTGTGGTATTGAAATTGGTTATTTTCTTCAACTCTTCAATCTTTGCCTTATGTTTCTCCTTCAAACCCTTCAAACGGTGAGTCCTGTTCTTGGAAAGGAATCCAAATACGGCATGGATCATTTTTACAAGCAAATATCCCATCACAGGATACAATACCACAAGCAATAGCTGACCCCTGCTCTGGCCTCGGAAGAACAATTGGATCTTATTACTGGCCACGTAGTTCCGGGGTATTTGACTGTAATTGTACAAGCACACTCCGACATAGATTAGCACCATGTATTGGATCAACACACGACGAATTGATACATAACGAGTCTTTAAGCGGGTGATTTGTTGCTGAGTGGAGCTGATACTTTCGGTGATATCAGTCAACTCTTTTTCAAACAATTGCGGATCAAAGCCCGACTTTTTGAACAAACGAAACATGATAGATGGGTGGTGGTATTAGATAGAAATGCAAAGTCTCTGAGAGTAATTGGTGGCGTCTAACTGGTATTGATGGATTCTAGATGGTATTTGTGACGTCTAGTGGTATCTAGCACTTATCTGATTCTAAAATGAATGGTGGCGCAAGTACGGTTTAGTGAGAATAAAACGACGAATCTGACACTAGAGCGGTGAGAATTCTTAGGAATGTCAGTATTTGATAGTTAAAAGTTCTGTTGTCTAACCTCCTATGATGTATCCACTATCAATTATAATCTAGAGACTGTCTCTTCCAAATACTAAAGTAAAAATGCCCTCGTCATTTTTTCTGTCGCAATCTAAATGAAATTTCGATTTGTAAAGACCTTTTCGTCACAACTCATCGCTGGTTCAAACTAGTTAAGACTGATAAGAAGTGGGTACGGTATTGCTACGGTGTGATATTGAAGAGTGATCGGACCTACAAGACCAAATATTCCAACTACCAAAAAAAATCTCGCACATCTCCATCTCATCTCATGACATATACAATTGGAGACCGAAGGATAACGCTTGACGATGACTTGTCTCAAGAAGAGAGACAGTTGGTGCTAGCACACTCGAAGTTGTTCAAGTACTGCTTGAACAATGCTGCATACAAATTTCTTATCAACGTAAAGAAAATAATACACTTGTACAGTGACATCATCACCATTTACTCGACGTTACTTCGCAAGATTCCAAACTATGACGACGTCACCATGATGACCAACAAAGTCAAGTTGAATTTGATCAGGTTGGAGGACGATTTGAACAGAGTGTTTGGAGACGATATCGCAGGAACCATGGCTAAGAAAGGGAACTGGGAGGAAAAACATTATTCCAACAATATCCGACTGTTGGCGTTGTTAATCTTGGACTCTTGTATGGAGTCATTTGACGCTATTATCAAGAACCTCAACTGTATTGATATTTTCTTCAATAACTTCAATAATTTGCGGAAACTTCTTATTCCGTATCTAACCAGCCAGACCAAATCGATTGCCAAATCCTTGGGCAAAGCCCACTATTTGTTCAAACTCACCACAATCACCGACGAAATCGTCAATATAACGGAATTGACTCCTCCCATCATTAAACAGTTGCGAAAGGTCGAGAAGATCACCAGTGGCATTGAACGGGAATCGCTAATTCTCGAAACGGCTTTTGCTGCCTTTGATCCATCCTTACAACAATACACGAGTATACTCTTGGGCAGAGCGATTTTGAAACGCACAATCGATGAAAGAGAGTGTCAGATTATTAAACGAAGAGAGGTTTGTTTCAGAGCAGCTGAACATGTGGGAAGTATTCCATTGACAGAGGACCAATCTTCGAACTTTTCCATGGATTATTTGACTCGCTATTTATCTTATGTTGTACTTGTTTTGGTTGCTTTAATAAGTGTGATTGTGTATCGATTGGTGAAAGTTTTATTTGGATAGTGAGAGAGGAGTATTCTTAGAAGTATTCATTACATTCTGACTCTGACTACTACTATCACATTATTCTACTAGGATCCATTTCACTACTATACTTAATAGTCCCATACATTACTGACCAGACATTCAATACGTCAGCTCGTTGATCTTTGATGTCGTATTCTTATGATCATCAAGACTTAATCAAATTGTCCCCAACAACTTCTTCACATTAATTCTCATACATTCTTGCATTCTCACACTACAATCATAATCAAAGACAATTGTACTCTATCCATAATTCTTAGAGTTGTTCATATAGAATTCTTTGAGTTGTTCTAATCATAATTCTTGAAGTTGTTCTTATCATAATTCTAACACAATTCATATATACGGTTTTTCAAGTAGGCACTACGATCTTGGACACTTCAATTCCATTCCTAATACATTATTTTCCTCTTCAGATCTATCTGTTTATCGTTTGTAAGTATTCTTTTATTTTATTTCAGTTGTTGGAAACATCAACTATTTAATTTCCTGCATATACTCCAAAGTTTTGTTCTATAACAGAGGGATGTGGCCCCAAAGAATAACAAATAATAAGCCATCAAACAAGAGATTGACTCAATCGTCGGTGTAATTACGTGTCTAGTTGTTTATTTAATGGTCCCCACGATACAGGTTAGGCTATTACAACTATCAACTGTTTTTTTTCATCGTAATTGTACTTCTATTGTCCATCATGAACACACAGATATACTCAGCAACATATTCAAATGTGCCTGTGTTTGAGTTTGTGACATCGGAAGGTCCAATCATGAGACGAAAACTGGATTCATGGATAAATGCAACTCATATACTAAAGATAGCAAAGTTTCCCAAAGCCAAACGGACGAGAATATTGGAGAAGGATGTTCAAACAGGAATACATGAAAAGGTTCAAGGTGGCTATGGGAAATATCAGGGAACTTACGTGCCTTTGGATTTGGGGGCTGATATTGCAAAGAATTTCGGTGTTTTCGACGAACTTAGACCGATTTTTGAATTCACATACATCGAAGGCCAAACTGACACCCCTCCACCTGCCCCCAAACACAATCATGCTTCCGCGTTGAATATTGCGAAGCGCCAGGCCAATACTGCGGTGCCTGCAAGAAAAACCAAGAGCATTAGTTCTCTACCGAATGAACCTCCAAAGAAAAGAGGACGACCCAAGAGAGTAACTTTGGCAGGAGCTACAGAACCAACCCTTAAACATTCAGATACAACACCTATTGATCATGGCCCAAGTATAGGAACATTCAATAATTCAGGGTCATTCTCAAATCCTGCGCAGCCTCCATCACTAACAAGACAAGATACGGAACAAGATGCCATTCAGGTAATGACTAGCAATATGAACTTGAAAAACGATGACTTGGAGCTTGTAGGAAGTGACGACGACGCTGGACAAGTCAATATCAAAGAAGAGTTGATAGACTCTCAGGAAAACGACTTGATGGGGAGCAAAGAGTTGTTTGGCACTCCTCGAGAATCGTTTGAGAAGATCATTCATAACCATCACAACCTCAACCCCCTCAATAGTTCTAATGGACACGCATCACAACATGACCCATACAGTCTCTCCCAGTACCATCAACCAAGTCTCAACTTAAGTAATGGAGAACAGGTCTATGTCGATTACTTTTCCACCCTCTTGACATATTTCCTCGATGACAATAAAATACGATCGAACATTATTCCAGACTCGATTTTGAATCCTCCCCAACCCAAATCAAAAATCAACATCAACCAGTCAATAGATAATGATGGCAACACCATATTTCATTGGGCATGCTCCATGGCAAATGTTCCTATGATTGAGTTTCTTCTCAATACGTTTGAGATCAGTCCAGATGTCCGCAATACTACAGGAGAGACTGCGTTGATGTTCTTGGTTAAATTTAGCAACTCGTACCAAATCAAAAATGTCCCAATTATATTGCAACTATTGTTGGAATCCATACTTTCGGTTGATAATTCCGGAAAAACCGTTCTTCATCACATTGCTGCTGTTGAATGCGACAAAAAAAATAAAGAACGCTTTGCTAGATATTATATGGAGACCTTGTTCGAGAAGCTACTTGAAGCGCTGGGAAATGATGAAGATGATGCTGTTGAAACAGATCGTACGGATTCTGATGAAATTCACCCTAGCCGCAAAGAATTAATTACCAAATTCACAAATCATCAAGACTCAGATGGAAATACTGCTTTCCATATCGCAGCTTATAATTTGAACAAGTCTTGTATTAAAGTCTTTATCTCCTACCACAAGTATATTGATTTTGGATTGAGAAACTTGGTTTCTTATACAGTTGAAGACTATTTGGCCTCGCACAATTTCGTATTGAGATTGGATCAACAAGATCAAGATTCTTCGGATCAACTAGAGAGGGTAGAATCAGAAGGTTTGAGTGTTTTGATCCCTCAAGATTCCATGAACACACAAAGTTTCGAGAGCCAGCTCTACAACTCCAAAATGGCTGTCAACCTACAAAACACCACCTCCAACTTGATAACGGAGAAACTTACTGAATTGGCCTACACTATAGACAAGGAACTAAGTGAAAAGGACGAGAACATTTTGTCATTCTTTAAAATCTTGAAAGTGGTGAATAAAGAAAAACTGGCCTCTCAAAAGACGATACTATCATATTTTAAACTAGATTACTTGATGGATGACATAGACAAGAGTTCTCAAGAAAGTAATCCGCAAGAGTTGGAAATTGATTTCAACAAAGATCGCATTATCCAAGACGAGATCCATCGCTTAGTAAATGATTTATGTTTCCAGCACTTGCTGAAACAGAAGCAATTAGAAGACCTTTTGTCGAAATACCGCTCCAAGAATGAAAAACTTCAAAAGAAAGAGTTGGAATATTTCGAGCAGAGCGAGTTATTGTCACAAAAGGAAAATCGAAATGGACTATCCGTTGACTCTGTAAGCAAGTTCGATTTAGCCATTGAATTGACTAATGAAATTACGAAAAGAAAATCCTTGATGGAACAACTATACAAAAAACAATTGGAAATTTCCAGTGTACCGCAGGATGAACCAAGTACTGGTGTGGAAGTTGCATCGCCTCCACTGAGTACTTCGAGTACTTCAACTACCATGATAAAGCTGGGACTGTCGATAATTTCCAATTACTCCAGCGATGATAAATTAACAAAGTACTGTAAGTTGATTTCTTTATGTTGTGGAATGAATTTTAACGACGTTGAAAACTCTATTGATATGATAGAGCAGTCTTTACTCAAGTCGGCCAAGTAATTAGTAAGAGACATCAATTTAAAATTGATTATTGAAATGACCAGGCAATATTCATCTACATGGCTCTCATAATCATACTATTGTTGTGCTAAAAAATCTCGTTGATTACATCGTTTCGAACTATTTCGATGCGTGTGTATTGTGCCTTTTTTATCTGTGAATTCATGGATCTCCACAGTATTCACGATTCTAAATTCAATTCGTACAAGCTGACCATTCGATGTTGAAAGTTGTTGATATAATCTGTATATTATTCTATTCTTACTGACTGTATTATTATATGTTTACTATTTTGAAGGCCCTACAAATCAGAAGAATTACATTACTCTCTGAATAATGATTTTAGTCTCAAAGATTCAAGAACTCAAAGATTCAAGAACTCACTGAGAAATATACCCGAAGATTTCTACTTATTCTAGTTATCCCCGAAATATTCTTCTGGAGACTACCTGCCGTGTCTCAAACGGCTATCTTCGGTATCCGAAGATAACTCGCTGTCCCGAAGATACTCCTTGTCCCGTAGATACCCGTTTGCAAATCTCGGTAAACTATTTCGGACCTCGAATGGCTCATAAAATTTTTCAAATGGTCCCGAGAGTAACCGAGATTCCTCAACTAACAGAAAAAAGGTTGCAAAAAAACTTGAACTCGGTTTAAATTCTCTCACGCGCTATGGCACGGACCAAGCTGTTCATTGTATATATATGGCACATTTGCGTGTAATATTAGACAGACCCACCAAGATCAAAATGTCTGATGCGTTTAGTAATAAAACTGATGAGAACAATCAATACCACGAAGAGTTGACTAGCTCGTCGACAAATAACTCCGAAATACCTGTAGCATTTACTGTTTCCAACTATGACAAAGAGTATAATTCCGTTTCTAGGCGAGGCTCCACTAACTCGGTCACTAAGTCGTTGGATATGTTTAGACGAAGCTTAAGGGGAGAAATGAATCTTGAAGACCAGGTATTTTCCGGCTATTCTGTGAAGAGTATCTATGGAGATCTCGATAGTGATGAGATTCAGTTGCAGAGAACAGCAACTAGAGCGACCATTTTAAACGAATTGGTCCAAAGAACTCATGACCAAGATAATAGCGATTTAGAGAGCAAAATCTCAGTATCCCCATCATACACTAGCGCCACATTACCAGAAACTTCAATCCCTATAGCCAACAATGGAGAGGAATTCAATAAAATCGATCCTGAATTGATTACTTGGAACGGCAAGGACGATCCAGAAGACCCAAAGAATTATCTGTTCTATACCAAGTCATATTTGATAGGTTTTGTGTCTCTCTATGCATTGGTTGCACCAATGTCGTCGTCAATGTTGTCACCAGCCATGTCAGCAATATCTCACGATTTCCATATCACATCTGAAGTGATTTCATCGATGGTTGTTTCTATACAAATCCTAGCATGGGCACTTGGACCGTTAATTATTGCTCCTTTAAGTGAACACGACAATATAGGAAGAAAGCTTGTTTTAGATGTGTCAGTATGGATGTCATTTTTGTTCAATCTTGGATGTGCCTTCTCCAAAAACACCCATCAAATGATGATTTGCAGATTTATCGGGGGATTATTTGGATGTGTTCCTTTAAATGTTGGAGCTGGTGTCATATCTGACTTATTTGATGCAAAATCTAGAAACGGTGCTTTGGCAGGATATTCTTTGGCTCCATTATTGGGACCAGTGATTGCACCATTAATCTCAGGCTTCATTATAGAACACAAACCTTGGAGATCGGTATTCTATGTTTTATGCATATTTAATGCCTTTGTGGCGATCACTGCAACCATCTTCTTTAAAGAAACATACGCTCCTACTCTTTTGAAAAGAAGAGCCAGTAAGTTGAGACGTGAAACTGGAAACCAAACTTTACACACTATTTATGAAATTGCTGACGGTGAAACGACATTGGGTAAAATGTACTTGACCATGACCAGACCAGTTCAGTTATTATTCACGCATCCTATGATTTTTGGATTAGGTTCGTTCATGGCATTTACTTATGGGTTCATGTACTTGATGATCATCACATTTCCACGTGTTTTCACCATTAACTATGGATACAGCAAAAGCGTCACTGGATTAATGTACATTCCCATGGGTGTTGGTTTTACCCTTGGAGTATTTGTGTGGACATTCCTCATAGGAAGAGTTTATACCAAACTCACAGAGAGAAACGGAGGTGTTGCTAAGCCTGAGTTCAGATTGCCGTGTCTCTTTGTATCGTCACCTTTAATACCAATTGGTTTAATTTGGTTCGGCTGGTCGGCCCAATTAAAATTGCATTGGATCATGCCTGGCATTGGTTCAGGTCTTTTTGCATTCGGTTTGGTTTGTGTTTTCCAAACCTTACAAAGTTACCTTATAGATATGAATGTTCGGTATGCTGCATCTTCTGTTGCGGCCGCTGCGTTGTTTAGATCTTTATTTGGTTTTTCATTCCCATTATTTGCTGGCAAAATGTACGACCGTTTAGGCTACGGGTGGGGAAATACCATGTGTGGTATAATCGGTTTATTCTTGGGAGTTCCATTTCCTATTTTTTGCTATATTTATGGTGAAAGAATAAGAAACTGGGCCAACAAGAGGATAGAAAGAGACCAAATAAAGAGAGATCAAAGAAACTTGCAACGGTTGCAAAAATTGGAGGATGAAAAATAATTATATAATTATAGAATAGAATATGAGTATAGAATTATGAATACAATAATATTAGCGATTATAAGATATAACTATAAATATCACAATAACTATAACTAGTATAAGAATTTATTGAGTATGAAGGTTAAATTTCAGAATAGAGGATATCGAATTTCAAGATGAAGAATAGAATATATGGATATGCGAATCTAATTGAGTAAATTACATTCCTATCTCGTACTTAATAATATGCTCTACTGTATATCATTGGAATTATAATTAGAACTTCGGATACGTTTCTAACTTAATTCGTAAGTCCGGATGGCTTATATAATCGCATACAAGTTCCAAAAATTTCCTATTGAGGAAATTAAGATAAAACAATTCAGTTCGTATTCGGGCCGTGCCTCACTCTAGCCGACGTTGTTACATAGGTTTTTGGGGTAACAAGTGTATCTATGGAAGATGTGCTATAGCAAACTCCACAGAGAACAAAAGAACAATATGATGAACAATGCTCACGCGCAATTCGAGTAACCGTAATCGAAGCTTTTCTTGAAGAATCAAATGAGGAGAGTGATCATGAGACATGTGAGGTTATACTTTCCAAATACATTTTCTCCAACGAAGTGTCTAAACCTTATCCAAGGTTTAGCGATGGCTTAGATGCTTGGGAGTACAGAATATAGTGCAGCTAGACCCAAGATTTCGCCTACTTCTGACTCAGGAACTGGTCTCCAAGGAAAATTATGCAAGCCAAAAACCGCTACAAAATTGACATATTAGGCAATTAATTGTAGTAATGTTAATACTCTGGGTACACTTCCGCTTTGAGAAAATACTGCGATTTCTTATATTCGTCTCGGACCGGAAGGATGTCTAATACGTCAATCTTATATAAGAGAAGACGTTTCTTGACTGTTATATCGTTTTATCTTCCTCTCTATCTCCATCTTCTTGTCATCTGCTATGAAAATTTCATTTCTTGTGTCAGCATTTTTTTTGCAGCTATTTTACGTAGTGAACGCAGCTCCCAATCCAAAACCTCTTATTCCGGAATTAGATCCATTCTATACTCCTCCAAAAGGGTATGAGTCTACTGACCCTGGGACTGTGTTGAGATCCAGAAAAACACCTCACAAGCTAAGAAGCATCTATTTACCCTTGAATGTTAAAGATAGTTGGCAGATTTTGGTGAGATCAACGGATTCCTTTGGCAATGCAACTGCCATAGTCACTTCTGTCATTGCTCCATATAATGCTGACCCTTCTAAAATGGTATCATACCAATTTGCTGAAGATGGTTCCAATACCACATGTTCTCCGTCGTATTCAATACAATTTGGAGCACAGTTTGTCGCAGGTCTTGAAATTCAGTTTGAAATGTTCTACGTGTCTACGTTGTTGGACAAAGGTTACTACATAGTACTGCCGGATTATGAGGGTCCAAAATCAGCATTTACTGCTGGAAGAAATGCGGGCCAGGCTACTTTAGATTCTCTTCGTGCAGCATATACCACAGCAAATATGACTGGTCTTGATCCAGACGCAAAAACTGCCTTGTGGGGCTACTCCGGTGGAACTATTGCTAGTGCTTGGGCCACTGTGCTTTTGGAAGACTATGCACCTGAATTAAAGCCCAAGTTGCTTGGAGCTGCCCTTGGTGGTTTTGTTACAAATATCACGGCAACTGCTGAGGCTGTCAATGGTGATCTTTTTGCTGGTTTGATCGCAAATGCAATTAATGGGTTACAACAAGAATATCCCGAGCTTGATAAATATGTCTTGAGTAAAATTAGGCCATCCATGCTTGAATCGTATAACTATGCAAAGAAAACCTGTATTGTTGGTTCAGTTGTTCATTTTGCAAAACATGACTTCTTTGGAGGTAATGCAAGTTACTTTCCTATGGGTTGGTCAGTCCTAGACGATCCAATCCCTCGTAAGGTTATCAGTGAAAATACTTTGGCTTTGAAAAATAATACGGAATATCCTCATATACCGATCTTTATATATCATGGTTTGTTGGACCATGTTGTTCCACATAAAGATGCCCAGAGAGCCTACGATAATTGGTGTAAGTGGGGACAAGCACAATCAATTGAATTGAGCTCAGATATGACAACCGGTCATATCACTGAATTTGTGGAAGGGGCACCAGCTGCTCTTGTTTGGATCGAAGACAGATTTAAGGGGAAACCAACGGTGAAAGGTTGTAAAGATACAACCAGATTCAGTAACTTGCTTTATCCTGGAGTCAATAAAACCTTCGTTGACCTTCTACACGGGGTAACGAGCGCTGTTTTTACTAAGCCTCTTGGTCCAAACGGTGAAAATATTACAACGAAAGATATTGAGATTATGAAGAGAGATTACCTCGCTTGGTGAAGAGGTCAGAACAAATAAGGAAGTTCCAAAATTTGCACCCAAAATTTTCCAGGTTGAGAGTATAGAGACCTGTTCTCTCGTTGTTAACATGGATTCCATAGTAACTGCGCGG
>Ga0065707_10000794_pt1 | contig 18895 bp, 10 predicted proteins | sample SwiRhicommuniRL3_FD_59094 | JGI IMG/M metagenome (GOLD analysis project Ga0065707, IMG submission 59094) | Switchgrass rhizosphere bacterial communities from Rose Lake, Michigan, USA - RL3 v2 (version 2) | ecosystem: Host-associated > Plants > Roots > Rhizosphere > Soil | place: East Lansing...
CTGAACGATCTCGGGCAGCGTCGAGCTGATCGTCATCAGGTAGCCGAGAAGATTGCCGCTGTCGACCGTCGAGACGTACAGGGGCGCGAGCGGCACGAGTGACCGCGTGTCGTACCAATTCAAGAAATGGCCCCGGTATCTCGGAAGCTTGTAGAGGGTGTCGACCGTTCGCTCCAGTTGTTCGAGGCAGGCAGCCGACGAGATGTAGCCGAGGTCCCATGCCGAGACGGCCGCCATCATCTGGAGCCCGATGTTGGTTGGCGACGTGCGGTGCGCGATTGGGTCCGGCCGGTTCTCCTGATAGTTGTCCGGCACCAGCCAGTTGTCGCCAGGCGTGATGACCTGCTCGAAGAAACGCCATGTCAGGCGCGCGGCGCGGCGGAACTGACGCCGCTCCCGAGGATCGAGATCGTGGCGCGCATCGACGTGCGGCAGCCCGGTCTGGTAGGCGAGGTATGGCGACACCGCCCAAAGCGCCACGATCGGAACGGCCCAGACGAGGCTCCCGGGCTCGAACACCAGCACAGCGACGGTCACGATAAGCGCGACGACTGGTGCCGTCCACATGCGTTGAAACACCTGCGTCCGGTCGACCTGGAGACGGGCCGCGGCATCGGCCGCCGTTTCCCATTCGAGAAGATGCGTTCGCGAGAGCAGGCGGGCGAGCGTTCGCCCGATCGCATGGACCATCACGATCGACTGATGCGCGAGAAACGCGATGTGGAGGAGCACCTGATGCAGGCTCGACGCGAGATTGTCCCGCTCGATCCGGAGGTGATCGCCCAGCGGCACACCTCGCGCGCGATTGGTGAACGTCTGCCCCCACTGCACGTACGCGGGAAAAAAGAGGACCAGGAACGCGACCCCGGTCCACAAGGACGGTCCGCCCGGGAGGGCCATCCACCCGGCGGCCAGAAGCAACAGCAATGACGGTGGAAGCAGGCTGCGCCGCAGGTTGTCGGCGATCTTCCATCGCGCGATAGCCGGAAGCGTGTTCCTTCGCCGGCCGTCGTGTGCCGGTACTGTCCGGCCCAACCAGGGCAGCAACTGCCAATCGCCGCGCACCCAGCGCTGCAGGCGTCCGGTCCACGTCAGGTAGTGGTTCGGATAATCGTCGATGACCTCGAGATCGGTGCACAGAGCCACCCGCACGAACAGGCCCTCGAACAGGTCGTGGCTCAGGAGCGCATTTTCAGGGACGCGATCCTCGAGGGCGCGCTCGAATGCCTCCACGTCGTAAATGCCCTTCCCGACGTAGCTGCCTTCACAGAACAGATCCTGATACACATCGGAAACCGCTGTGGTGTACGGGTCGAGTCCCACGTGCCCCGAAAACACCTCCGCAAACGACGTCGATGCCGCACTCACCGCGCCGATCGCGACACGCGGTTGCAGGATGCCGTAGCCCTCGGTCACCCGCCCCGTTTTTGAATCAAACCGCGCACGGTTCAAGGGGTGTGCGAGGGTGCCGACCAGCTTGCGGGCCGCGTCCAGCGGCAGGTCCGTATCGGAATCAAGCGTGATGACATAGCGAACGTTCCGAAGGCGCTCGACGTCGCCAACGATCGCTTCGAAGCTCGTGTCGTCGGCTCCCCGCAGCAGGCGATTGAACTCGTGCAGCTTTCCGCGCTTGCGCTCCCAGCCCATCCACCGCCCTTCGGAGGCGTTCCACTGGCGCCTGCGATGGAGAAGATAGAAGCGCTCGGTTCCGTACCCGGCATTCAACGCCGCCACGCGTTCGCGGGCCGCATCGATAATCGGGAGATCCGATTCCAGCGTCTCGGCAGCGGCATCGGGAAAGTCGCCGAGGAGCGCGAATCTCAGGTTCTCGTCGTTGTTGGCGAGCGCTCGCACCTCCAGCGCATCCACCAGTTCCTGCACTCGCTCCGGTGACGAGAGGATGGTTGGAACCGCGACGACCGTCGTCATCGACTCGGGTACGCCGTTGCCCAACCCCAGCTTTGGCAGAGACCGCGGTGGAATGATGGTGGTGAGAATCGTGTTGAGAAAGCTCACCGCCAGCTCGCTGATGGGCACGATCGTGACGAAGGCGACGAGCAGCATCATCCAAACGGTCGCGCCGTTGTTCCGCGCGTACATGAGGATGCTGGTCTCGAACAACGCGGTCGTCAGGGCCAGGCTGCCCAGGTAACCGAGCGCGGGGTGCCGGAATGCCAGCCTCGAGATCAGCTCACCGATGGTCGGCGGGTATCCCACGGCTTTTTCCAGATCGAACCGGCCGCGCGCGATCAGGTAGTACCCGACGTGATGCGAACGTTCGTATTCGGGGCGTTCCCGGCGGGCCCGCTCGGCGCACGCGATCGCGCGTTCGGCGACCGTCAGCTCGTCGGTGTCGGAACGCCGTGCCAGCTGCTCGACCGACTTGCGGTACCGATCGCGTGTCGGCCGATCCATGTCGGAATAGGCTTCAGCGGGATCGCGTCTGAGGATTCTCTCGACCCGGCTGACCGCTTCGACGAAGGTGGGCCAGTCGAGGGCCGAGAGCACCCGCATCGTGTTGATGATGTTGGCAATCGACAGCTGATCGATCGCTTCCCGGTGCTGCTCGGTTCGCAGGAGCTCGTCGGCCGACTGTCCCCGCGCGGTCAACCGAGTCTGCAGCCATCGCCAGGCAGCAGTCGACGCCACCGACTGATCGCGCAGGTTGTGGAGAATCTCGACGAGGAAGGTGGACGAGGCCTTTGCCGCCGCCTGTAATGGCGTCCGGCCCTTCGCCCGTTCGACGAGAAGGCTCGCCGCGAACGCGCGCGCGGATTCCCGTTCCTGTCGCGCCTTGAGAGTGTGCCCGGCCAGGCCGCACAGGTTCTCAACCAGCGCCAGGCGAAGCATGATCGGAATCGCCCAGAGTTCGCCGATCTTGAGAGGCGTGACGTCCTGGTACGCGTCGGCGAACCGGCGCAGCGACTCTTGGTTGAAGCGGCCCGCGGTGTGAACCACGAAATCCCGCGCGAACACGTAGACGCGTGGATAGCGCCGCCATCGCCCGCTCGTCAGCGTCGGCAGTTCCTGGTAGTACTTCCTGGGCAGGTTACGTCTGATCTCGAGCAACTGCGCCCTGACCACGTAGTGGTTGTCGCGCAGCCATTCCTCAGACGGCGTTTCGGCCGTTTCGCCGAACCCCTCCTCCGACAATGCCTTGTAAACATTCTCGAGACGGGCCGCATTCCGGTCAAGGCGCGCGAGCAGTTCGCGGCGCGGACCGCCGCTGCCGGTTTCGGCGTGCCCGGCGGCCAGCTGGCGCGCGTGTATTTCCAACTGCTCGAGGGGCAGCGGCGCGCGCGTACCTGGATAGTCGTCGTCGAACTCCGGAGGCGCAGGGGTATCTTGTGGATTCTGGGTGGCCGTGGTCACTACCGCTAAGAGACGCGACCGTTGCAGGCCCGGTGCCAGCCCGGACCGCCCAGGATCGTTCAAAATGCAGTCGTGTTTGTCCTGATCTGAACGACGTCGGGGAAAGGTGACGCGAAATACGACAACTATTGCTGCCGCTCGAGGATCCAGGCGAAGGGCTCGATGATCTTCTCGATGAGAGGCCGTTGTTTCCACGTCTCCAGGGTTACGTCTTCACAGCCCTTCAGGTCGTTCAGGAAGTCTGTGGTGAGGCGCGCTGCGATCTCTTCGTCCCGGATAGCCAGATTGACTTCGTCGTTGTGCTCGAAAGACCGGTTGTCGAAGTTGGTGGTCCCGAGGATGACCCACAGGTCGTCGGCGCACACCGCCTTCGCGTGCGTCATTCCCGCGCGATATTCGTGGATGCGGATCCCGGCACGGAGCAGCTCGTTGTACTTCCGCCGGCTGACGAGACGGACCCAGCGCTGGTCGGTGTGCGACCCGGGAACGATAATCTCGATCTTCACGCCGCGCCCGGCGCTCGCGATCAGCGCCCGCCGAAGCGACTGGTCTGGCAGGAAGTACGGCGTAATGATGCGCAGCCGGCTGCTCGCGCTCTCGACGATCATCTGAAACACCACACGGCAGGCCGTCGCGCGGTCGGCCGGCGAGCTCTTGACGATGAGGGATGATGTCTCGCCGCACTTCTCCAGATCGGGGAAGTACGCGGGCCCGCAGAGAATCTCGCCGCAGCATTCCGTCCAGTTCTCGGCAAAGACGCCCTGGATCGACGCGACGACCGGTCCAGTAGCCCGCGCCATCGTGTCGCGCCACGGCCGCTTGCCGCGCTCCCCTTTCGACCACTGATCGCCGACCCCGGCTCCACCGAGAAACGCCACGCGTCCGTCGACAATCAGGAGCTCGCGGTGCGTGCGGTTGTTCAGCCGCGACAACCTGTACCACTTCAGGCGTTGATAGAGCTCGACCCGGCAGCCGGCCTTGCGCATCTCCCGTGCGGCCGACACGCCGAAACCAAAGCTCCCGACTGCGTCCACCACGAGCGTCACCACGACGCCGGCCCTGGCGCGCTCCATCATCGCCCGCATGAACCTCCGGCCTGTTTCGTCAGGGCGGAAGATGTAGCATTCCATGTTGATCGAATGCCGGGCGTTCGAGATGGCCTCGAGCATTGCGGGATAGAACTGCTCGGCGTTGGTCAGGACCTCGAAGCGGCTGTCGCGATGCACCGCGGTGAGCATCACGCTGCTGAGGCTGTGGATGAAGTGCGTGGAACGACAGTCGAGGCGCTGATGGAGGGTGTAGGGGATGTGCGGAGCGAACAGGGTGACGATCACCAGCCACACGATGAAGAGGCAGCCGACGAGCGCGAGAAGCTCGCTGTAGGTCATGAGTCAGACTACGACAACCATCCGTCTGGACGTCTGGTTGGATGTGGCGTGCCTCTATCGTACGCGCTCAGAGGCCCAGCGAGCGTGCCAGGGGGGCAAGGTGGAGGTGAACGGCCAGAGCAGCAAGCCGCACCGCCAGGTCAAGATCGGTGACCAGTTGCGTCTGAGCCGTCCCTACGGGCGCAAACAGACCCTGACGGTCGCCGGCCTCGCTGACAAGCACGTACCCAGGGCCGAGGCTCGGCTGCTCTACCAGGACACCACGCCGCCGATCTCGGAAGAGGAAAAGGAGCTGCGGCGCCTGGAGAGGATCTACCGCGCCGGCATACAGCGGACGCACGCGCCCGACAAACGCGAACGGCGCGCCATCAGGAAGCTCAAAGGACGCTAGAGCACGTCCCTCAGTTCGTCCATATCCTTGGCGGCCTGCTCTTCTTCCGGCTCGAGGCGGGGATGCTTTCGCGCGTACATGAAGGCGACCACGAAGATCACGACGATGAGGCCGAGGGACAGCCACTTCGGAATCAGGAAGTGCACGTACTCTTCCTGGTGGGCGAATTCGAGCAGCAGCTTGATGCCCACCCAGGCAATGATGATGAACGCCCCGTCCACGAGCGCCGGATACTGTTGGATCAGCGCCAGCAGCTTGCCGATCACGAGCCTCATGGCGATGATGCCCAGGACACCGCCGGTCAGGATGACCCACGTCTTGTTCGACATCGCGACCGCGACGAGGATGGAATCGATCGCGAACACGATGTCGGTCAACTCGACCTTGACGACGGTCGCCCAGAACGCCGTCAGCCCGAACATCGGCTTCGCCTGTTTCGGTGCGCGCCGATCGTGCCCCTCGGATCCCCCGGCAAAGTGTGCGTAGGGCAGATACAGCAGGTACGCCGCGCCGAGAAGCTTGATCCAGCTCAGCTCGATGAGATACACGGCGAGCAGCGTCGCCACGGCGCGGAAAAAGAACGCACCGAGGATGCCGTAACGCAGCGCTTTTTTCTGTTGATCCTTGGGAAGCCCTAAAACGAGAACGGCAAGAACGAGTGCGTTGTCGGCACTGAGTAAGCCCTCGAGCAGAACCAGAAGACCAATTGTGATGACATCTGACCACTCAACCATCGGTATCGACGAACACGTTCGCAGCGTCTTCCGCCGTAAGGCCCTCGAGATGTCGCACGTGATGCCGTGCCGCTTCTCGCCGCGCGTAGAACAACGACACGACGAAGATGCCCACGATCACGGCCAACGAGAACCACTGCGGAATTTCCAGCGGAATAAAACCTTCCGCATGAAGGTACTCGACAAGAAGCTTACTCCCAACCCACGCGATAATGATGAACGCGCCGTCGACGATGGCCGGATATTTCTGAATCAGCGCGAGCAGACGGCCCACCACGATTCGCATGGCGACAATCCCCAGTATTCCCCCCGCCAGAACTACCATTATTTTGGGAGACAGGGCGACCGCCGCCAGGATTGAATCGATCGAAAAGACGAGGTTCATGAGCTCAACTCTCACGACCGTCGCCCAGAACGCGGAGAGGCCGAGCCACGGTTTGGCTTTCGGCGGCTCGCGCCGCTGCTCGGTGGATTCTCCCGAACCCCAGAAGTGCTGGTACGGCAGATACAGCAGATACAAGCCGCCGATGACTTTCGCAAAGGCGATGCGGATGAGCCAGAACGCGGTGAGCGTCGTGATGACGCGAAAGACGAACGCGCCGATCAACCCGTACTTCAGGGCCTTATGATGCTCGCTCGCCGGAAGCCCGAGCACCATCACCGCCATCACCATGGCATTGTCTGCGCTCAGCAGTCCCTCGAGAACGATGAGCACGCCGACTGTAGCCAGATCTCCCCACTCGAACATCCCAAAATCATACCCGGCATTGACTAGATTTTTTGCAGATCCTACAGTTGCAACGAGGGTTGATGGATTTCAAGGACTACTATGCGACGCTGGGCATCTCCAAGACCGCCTCCGAAAAAGAGGTGAAGCAGGCCTTCAGGAAGCTTGCGCGCAAACACCACCCCGATGTGAATCCCGGCGACAAGGCCGCAGAGTCGAAATTCAAGGAAATCAACGAAGCCTACGAGGTGATCGGCGACCCCGACAAGCGCCGGAAATACGACGAGCTGGGATCGAACTGGAAGATGTACGAGCAGGCGCAGCGCGCCGGGGGCGGTGCCGGTGCGCCGGGATTCGATCCTCGTCAGTGGGGAGACATGTTCGGTGGGGGCGGAGCGCCCGGCGCCGGACAGGGTAACTACCGCACCATGACGGCCGAAGAAATGCGCGACCTGTTCGGCAACGAAGATCCCTTCTCCGACTTTTTCCATGCGTTCTTCTCGGGCAGCGGCGAGCCGCAGATGCGGGGACGCGGCGGCCGCGCGGGCTCGCGAAGCACGCGGGCCCGGCAGGGTCGTGACGTCGAGCATCCGATCGATCTCTCGCTCGAAGAGGCCTACCGCGGTGCCATGCGGCGCCTCTCCTCGGAGCACGAGGGACGATCACGCACGGTAGACGTGAGAATTCCCGCAGGTGTGGGAGATGGTTCGCGGGTGCGCGTCTCGGGCGAGGGCGAGCAGGGCGATGGCGGCGGGCGTTCAGGGGATCTCTATCTGCGGGTACACGTCACGCCAGACCCTCGGTTCGAGCGCAAGGGCCAGGATCTCTATGCAAAGATTCGCGTTCCGGTGACGACGGCCGTGCTGGGCGGCGAAGCCGAGGTGCCCAACCTCGGCGGCAAACCGATTCGGCTCAGGATTCCACCTGGGACCCAGAACGGGCAGGTTTTCCGTCTAAAGGGCAAAGGGATGCCGCTTGTCGGCAAGTCCGACGAGTTTGGCGACCTGTATGCAACGATCGAGGCGGAACTGCCCCGCGAGCTGACGCCCGAGGAGCGCTCGCACTACGAAGCGCTCGCCAAACTGGCGGGCGGTAAAAGTTCGGCCGCGTAGGCAGCGATGGTGCGTGTCCGGCTTCAGCCGGGCTTTTGAGATGCAGCGATGAACCTCAACAAATACACGGAAAAGGCCCAGGAAGCCGTGCTCGCGGCGCAGAAGCTCGCCGGCGAGCTGAACCATGCGCAAATCGAGCCCGAACACCTGCTCCTGGCCCTCACGGAACAGGCCGACGGCATCGTCCCCGCGCTGTTGCGCAAGCTGGGCATCGAACCAAAGCCGATCGCCGACGAGCTTCGCGAAGAGCTCTCGCGGCAGCCCGCGGCGTTTGGAGGCTCTCAGCCCAGCCTGTCGCCTCGCATCAGGAAAGTGACCGACGCTGCCGAGGCAGAAGCCGCACGTCTCAAGGACGATTTCGTCAGCACGGAGCATCTCCTGCTCGGCATCGCCTCGGAAGGCGGACGCACGGGTGCCGCTCGCATCCTCCAGCAGCATCACCTCACCAAGGATCGGATTTTCGAGGTGCTGACGCAGGTGCGCGGCGCGCAACGTGTCACCGATCAGAATCCCGAGGCCAAGTACCAGGCGCTCGAAAAATACGGTCGCGATCTCACCGAGCTCGCCCGCCGCGGCAAGCTCGATCCGGTCATCGGCCGTGACGAGGAGATCCGCCGCGTCATTCAGGTGCTGTCGAGGCGCACGAAGAACAATCCCGTGCTCATCGGCGAGCCGGGCGTCGGCAAGACGGCCATCGTCGAAGGACTGGCCAGCCGGATCGTCAAGGAGGACGTGCCCGAAGGCCTGAAAAACAAGAAGGTCGTCTCGCTCGACATGGGCGCGCTCATCGCGGGCGCGAAGTATCGCGGCGAGTTCGAGGATCGTCTGAAGGCCGTGCTGAACGAGGTCGTGCAGTCGGAAGGCGAAATCATCCTGTTCATCGACGAGCTGCATACCGTCGTCGGGGCGGGCGCGTCGGAAGGGTCGATGGACGCCTCGAACATGTTGAAGCCGATGCTCGCACGCGGAGAGCTTCATACCATTGGCGCCACGACGCTCGACGAGTACCGAAAGTACATCGAGAAGGACGCGGCGCTCGAACGGCGGTTTCAGCCGGTCATGGTGGCCGAGCCGACCGTCGAAGACACGATCAGCATCCTTCGCGGGCTTCGCGAGCGTTACGAGATTCACCACGGCGTCAGGATCAAGGATGCCGCGCTGGTCGCGGCCGCCGTCCTTTCCCACCGCTACATCACGGATCGATTCCTGCCCGACAAGGCCATCGACCTGGTCGACGAGGCTGCGTCGAAGCTGCGCATGGAAATCGACTCGATGCCGGCCGAGCTCGACGAGCTCAACCGCCGCGTCATGCAGCTCGAGATCGAACGCGAGGCGCTTCGGAAGGAAAAGGACAAGGCGTCGAAGGAGCGGCTCGGCAAGCTCGAAAAGGAGCTCGCCGATCTCAAGGAAGAACACACGCGGCTGATGGCCCGCTGGCAGCAGGAAAAGGAAGCCATCCAGCGCCAGCGCAAACTGAAGGAAGAGCTGGAACAGCTGCGTCTGGAGATCGAACGCGCCCAGAGGGCCGGCGATTATGGCAAGGCCTCAGAACTGCAGTACGGCCGACTACCGGGCCTGGAGCAACAGATTCGCGCGGACGAAGAACGGCTCGCCGCGGCAGCCAAACAAGGCCTGGGCATGTTGAAGGAAGAGGTCGACGAAGAGGACATCGCCGAAGTCGTCAGCAAGTGGACGCATATTCCGGTCAGCCGTCTCGTGGAGGGAGAGATTCAGAAGCTCATCCACATGGAAGAACGGCTGCACCTGCGCGTCGTGGGACAGGACGAGGCCATTCAGGCCGTCGCCAATGCCATTCGCCGCGCGCGGGCGGGGCTGCAGGACCCGAACCGCCCGCTCGGCAGCTTCGTGTTTCTCGGTCCGACGGGCGTGGGCAAAACCGAGCTGGCGCGCGCGCTGGCCGAGTTCCTCTTCGACGACGAGCACGCCATGGTCCGGATCGACATGTCCGAGTATCAGGAGAAGCACACCGTGTCGCGTCTGATCGGCGCGCCGCCCGGATATGTCGGGTACGAAGAGGCGGGACAGCTCACCGAGGCGGTGCGCCGGCGTCCCTACTCCGTCGTGCTGTTCGACGAAATCGAAAAGGCCCATCCGGAAGTGCTGAACGTCCTGCTGCAGCTGCTGGACGATGGCCGGCTGACCGACGGCAAGGGCCGAACCATCGACTTCAAGAACACCGTAGTCATCATGACGTCGAACCTCGGAAGCGCATCCCTCGCCGATCTCGGCGATCGCGGTATCGACGAAGGCGTGCGCCGTCAGGTGCAGGAGGCTTTGCGGGCGCACTTCAGGCCCGAGTTCATCAATCGCATCGACGAAGTCATCATCTTCCATCCGCTCAACCGTGAACAGATGAAGCAGGTCATCGACATTCAGGTGAAGGGCCTGTTGAAGCGCCTCGAAGAACGGAAGATTTTCGTGACGCTCACCGACGCCGCCAAAGACTGGCTCGTTCGCGAGGGGTACGACCCCGCGTACGGCGCACGGCCGCTGAAGCGGGCGATTCAACGCCACATCCTCGATCGGCTTGCGATGCGGGTGCTCGAGGGCGAGTTCCGCGAGGGCGATACGATCCGCGTCGATGCGGGGCCATCCGGACTGCAGTTCGTCAAGCAGCAGACAAGCGCGGTCGCGGGCTGATCATGCCATCCATTCCTCGGCCACCGAATCCTCGAGGCGAGCGGAGGGCACCGCCACGACGGTCCATAAGCACCGTGTGGTATGGCCTTGCCTTCCTGCTCCTGCTGGCGCTTGTTCAGACCTACTTTCTCGTGCCCGGCGGCCGGCAGATCCCGTACAGCGAATTCAAGTCGCTCGTCCAGCAGGGAAAGGTTGCCGAGGCTGTCGTCGGCGAACAGATCATCCGGGGCACGCTGACACCGGCCAGTTCGGGCGCGAAACCCGAGGCGATTCTCACCACACGAATAGAAGACCCTCAACTCGTCGCCGATCTCGACAAGGCCCGCGTGAAGTATTCGGGGGAAATGACCAACCGATGGCTCGCCGAGCTCCTCGGCTGGATCTTCCCGCTGCTCCTGCTCGTGGCCGTCTGGAGCTTCCTGTTCCGGCGAATGGGCGGCGCCGAGGGCGGAGTCATGTCGTTCGCGCGAAGCCGGGCGAAGATCTATGCGGAAGACGACGTCAAAGTGCGCTTTGGCGATGTGGCGGGGGTTGACGAGGCGAAGGACGAGCTGAAAGAGATCGTCGAGTTCCTGCAGAACCCTAAGAAGTACACGAGCATCGGCGGCCGCATCCCCAAGGGCGTCCTGCTCGTCGGCCCGCCCGGCACAGGCAAGACCCTGCTGGCCAAGGCGGTCGCGGGCGAAGCCAAGGTTCCGTTTTTCAGCCTCAGTGGCTCGGAGTTCGTGGAGATGTTCGTCGGCGTCGGCGCGGCGCGCGTGCGCGATCTCTTTGGTCAGGCCGAAGCCAAGGCGCCGTGCATCGTCTTCATCGACGAGCTCGACGCGCTCGGCAAGGTGCGCGTGCAAAGCCCGATGGGCAGCCACGAAGAGCGCGAGCAGACGCTCAACCAGTTGCTGGCGGAAATGGACGGCTTCGATTCGCGCAAAGGCGTCATCATCATGGGCGCCACCAACCGGCCCGAGGTGCTCGATCCTGCCCTGCTGCGGCCGGGACGTTTCGATCGCCAGGTGCTCGTCGACAAGCCCGACGTCCGCGGGCGCGAGGAGATTCTTCGCATCCACGCGCGGTCGGTGAAGATGGCGTCGAGTGCCGACCTGAAGGTCGTCGCGCAGCGGACCGCGGGATTTGCGGGCGCCGATCTCGCCAATCTCGTCAACGAAGCGGCGCTGCTGGCTGCGCGCCGCGGCAAGAGCGCCGTCGAGATGAGCGATCTCAACGATGCGATCGACCGTCTGATCGCCGGACTCGAGAAGAAGCGCGTCATGAGCGTGCGCGAGCGCGAGATGGTCGCGTACCACGAATCGGGGCATGCCATCGTCGCCACTGCCCTGCCGGGACTCGACCCCGTGCACAAGATCTCGATCGTTCAGCGCGGCTTTGGCGCGCTCGGTTACACCATGCAGATCCCTCTCGAGGATCGCTACTTGCTGACACGCAGGGACCTCGAGAACCAGATGGCGGTCCTCCTCGGTGGCCGCACTGCCGAAGAGATTGCGCTTGGCGAGATCTCCACGGGAGCGCAGAACGATCTCCAGCGGGCGACCGACATCGCACGCGCGATGGTCACGCAGTTCGGCATGAGCGAAGAGCTTGGAACGGTCAACTACGAGGGCTCACGCCGGAACGCGTTCCTCGACATTCCCATGGGCCCCGAGCGCGGCCCGTACGGCGAGGAAACAGCCCAACGCATCGACGCCGAGGTCAAGCGGCTCCTCGATGAAGCGCACGACAGCGCGCGCCGTGTCCTTACGGATCAGCGCCAACTGCTCGAAGCGGTCACGCGGCGATTGCTGGAGAAGGAAGTGATCGAGGGAGAGGAACTGAGGGAGTTGATAGCCCGATCCGAATTACCGATCGGCAATTGACGATTGCCCGGAAATCCGGCAATCGCCAATCACCAATGTCTTAACTCGCCATTACCACTTCATTTGGAAGGCAATCCTCATCAAGCGCCCCTGCAGAATCGTCTGGATCTGTCCGAGCGAACTGCCCACCGCGCTGTTGCGGGTGAACACGGCGTTACCGTTGAGGAGGTTGAACCAGTCGATCTGCCCCGAGTAGGTCTTTCGGCCCGCCCGGAAGGTCTTCTTAATGTTGAAGTCAACCTGGTTGTATCGCGGATAGTACAGCGAGCCGGGCTCGTTCAACATGAGCGTTTCCGATCGCGTCCTGCCGCCCGGGAATACTCCCGCCGCTGGTACCCAGGTGATGACGCGCTCGCTCCCGGCATAGCTCTGGAGCACGACCCCGAGGTCGATGCCGTATCGGACCGGCACGCTGCCGGCCGCCTTGAATTCGTGCCGGAAAGGCACATCGAAGGCGCCCTGATCGCAGAAGGCGCCGCCGGCAAAGACGTTCGTGCCGGTGTAGCGGTCGGCCGTGGCGATCCCGTTGGGATTGTCGTCGTTCGCGCAGTAGTTCGAGAGATTCTTCTCGACCGTCCAGCTGCCGAACACCGTTCCGCCTCCGGCTATTCGGGCGTTCACGGCGAAGTCGAAGCCGTTGTAGACCGACGTGAGATCGGGCACTGTCTTGTCGCGCTGTTGCGACGTGTAGACCGGCAGCTTCGCCGGGCGGAGGTTGTACACGGTGACCATCTGCCCCGGCGAGAGAATTTCGGCGACTTCGGGATCGCGTGCCACGTCGGCCGGGAGCGGCGTCTGGAATGACGTGTAGTCGGTAGCGCTGTTGATGAGCTCGCGGTCGAGCATTTCCATGTCCTGGAACGTCCGCCGGTAGTACTGGGCGATGACCGAGACGCGCGAGAACACCTGGTGCTGGACGCCGAAGGTGTATTCCGTGTTGCGCTCGCGCTGGATGTCCGGAGCGAAGTCGCGATCTTCCCGGATGCCGAAGGTTGCGCCGCCAGGCCCGATCTCGTTGGCCTGCGCGATGTCGTCGCCGTCGGTCGGCAGCGCCGGACCGCCGGCGCAGGCACTGCCTGCCGCGTTGATCTGGCAATCGAACCAGTTACGCGTCTCGTTTGCCGCTCCCGGGGAGTAGCGATCGGCGAAGCCGCCCGTCAGCGGATCGAGGTACCGGCTGAAGCTGGCCTTGAGCGCCGTGCGGCCGTCACCAAACAGGTCGTACGCGCCGCTGATCCGCGGAGAAACGTCCCAGAGCCACTGCGGAACGTGCTCGCGTTCCGGGAAGTAGCGCTCGCCGGCGAATCGGCCGGCGGGCATCGACGTCGCCTCAATCATCGAATCGAAGTTGTCGAGCCGGACGCCCAGGTTCAGCGTCAGACGTTTAATCGTCCAGGAATCCTGCGCGAAGATTCCCATGTCGTAGTTGACGTGGCTGAACCGGTTGTACGGGGTCGTATACACCGTGACCGACTGCGGACGTCCGTTGTTGTAGGTCTGAATCAGATCGGCCTGGCGATCGGTGAACACGTGCACCGGCCCGAACGAGTCGGAGAATCCGACCTTGAGGTTGTGGCTGCCGGTCACGTACGACATCGAGCTGGCGACGCGGAAGCCCGCATCGGCCGTCCGTTGATCCTGGCCGTTCGAGATCCAGGCGGTGCACCCGAACGAATACGCGCACCGCGGCGTGACCATCTGAGCGTTCGATTCGCGCCGTGCGTTGTTCAGCCAGACCGGGTTGATATTGCCATTGGGGAGATAGCGCTCTTCCCTGACCTCCGGAATGTTGAAGCCCGTCCAGTGCTGATAGGAGCTCGAGTACCCGGCCTCAAACAGGATCTTGCTGGTCAACGTGCTCGTGAACTTGCCCTGGCCGACGCCGTAGTGAGCTTTATGCGGATCGCGCTGCGTGCCCGAGCGCGGATCCTGCCCGAACCCGAAGTCCTTGCCCTTGCGCTTCCAAGTGCGCTCGAAGAATACGGCGAACTTGTTCTTGGAGCTCATCTGCCACGTGACACGCCCGAGCACGTCCCGGATGTACTGGTCGAGCGTGCTGCGAATGAGCTCGCCGTCAGGAGCGGTGACGTACTCGTCCACGTTCGCGACGACTTCGTCGGTCGAGATGTGACGCGCCGAGATGAAGAACCACAGCTTGTCGCGCATGATCGGGCCGCCCATCGACGCATTGAAGTTCTGGATGTGGGCGATGCCGTTGGCGCTCGTGAAGTTCTGCGCCTTCATCTCGTCGCTGACGTTGTTGCTCTGCCACCCGCCATCGGAGCCGCCGAAGAAGATGCTGCCGCTCACGATGTTGCCGCCGTCCTTCGGAATCATGTTCGTGCGCAGGCCGCCCGACTGAATCTCCGCCGGATGCGCGCTGGTGCTGACCGTCACCTCGGCGCTGAGCGCGTCGTTGACGTAGCTCTGCTGATTGGAGGTCTCCTGGCTGTTGATGCTCATCCCGTCGATGTGCTGCACGGTATGCTTCGACGCAATCCCGTGGCCGCGCGGGTTGGTCTGCTCCATCTGGCGCGAGCCGCCGACGTCGGGTGTGCCGAGCCGGATACCCGGCACCATCATGCCCACCGACATGATGTTGCGGGTGGACGGCAGCGCGTCGATGAGGTCGCGCGTCAGCACCTGTGTGCGTGTCGCCTGCGTCACGTCGACGAGCGGTGTCTGTCCCGACACCGTGATCGTCTCTTCGAGGGCGCCGACTTTGAGGTCGGCGTTCGAGGTCACCGCCACGCCACCTGGCACTTCGACGCCATCGCGAACGACGGTGTTGAAGCCGGTCAGGGTAAAGGTGATCCTGTACATACCGGGACGGAGATTGACGATGGCGAAGCGTCCCTGCTCGTCGGTTATCGCAGTCCGGACCTTTTCGATCAGGACCGGGCTCGACACCTCGACCGTGACGCCTGGCAGCACGCCGCCCGACTCGTCGCGCGCGATTCCGTTGATTTGACTCTGTGCAGCGGCAATAGCGGGCAGGAGAACCAGAAGGGCGAGCAATAACAGCAGGACACGACCAGGATTCCGCTGCATGGAACTACCTCCATCGATCGCATGGCCGATACGGCGGTGTGCGTCGGCACGAACGCCGTAGACTAATCTGAGTGACCTTGGGTTTTCAGCTTTTATACCACGAATTATTTGATTGCAGAGGCATTATCGTTACAGACTGAATCGATCCATTTCCATGAATCGCACGATCCAGATTTTGGCTTTCCTCGTCGGCCTGTACCTCAATTCCGTAAGCCTCCTCGCGCAGGCCGAACGGGTCACGTTTACCAAGCAAGTGGCGCCGATTCTCTATTCGCAGTGCGCTCCTTGCCATCGGCCCGGCCAGGCCGCTCCGTTCAGCTTGCTCACCTACGAGGATGCGCGGCCCCGCGCCAGGCAGATCGCGGACGTCACCCGGGCACGGCAGATGCCGCCGTGGAAGCCCGAACCAGGCTACGGCCAGTTTCAGGGCGAGCGCCGGCTGAGCGAATCCCAGATCGCGCTGCTTCAGCAATGGGTGGCGCAAGGCATGATGCGGGGCGACCCGGCCGACCTCCCCCGCATGCCGGAATGGACCGACGGCTGGCAGCTCGGCATGCCCGACCTCATCGTCTCCATGCCCCAGCCCTACGTGCTGCCGTCGAAGGGACGCGATGTCTTTCGCGCGTTTGTGATGCCTATTCCGGTCAAGGCGGCTTCCTATGTGAGAGCCGTCGAGTTTCGTCCGGGCAACGCCGCCGTCGTGCATCACGCCAACATCAAGATCGATCGCTCGCGCCTGTCACGCCGCCGCGATGCAGACGAAGCCGGAGCCGGGTATGAAGGCGGCGGCAGCCGCGAAGCGAAATTTCCTGACGGGACATTCCTCGGATGGACGCCGGGCCAATCGCCGCGCGTCTCTGCAGACGACATGAGCTGGCACCTCGAGCCGCAGAGCGATCTCGTCGTCGAGCTCCACCTGATGCCTGGTGCGAAGCCTGAGCCCGTGCAGGTGAGCGTCGGTTTCTTCTTTACGAACAGTCCGCCCGCGCGAACCGGCTACATGCTGAGGCTTGGCCGTCAGGACATCGATATCGCGCCCGACCGCCGTGATTACGTCAACACCGACGAGTACACCGTGCCAGTCGATGTCGATGCGCTGGCCGTCCAGCCGCACGCGCATTTCCTCGCGCGGGAGATCCGCGCCTGGGCCACCCTGCCCGGCGGAACGACGCAGCCGCTCATCACCATCAACGATTGGGATTTTCATTGGCAGGATGTGTACACCTACGCCCAGCCGATCCGGCTCCCCAAGGGGACGCGCATCCAGATGGAGTACCGCTACGACAATTCACAGGACAATCGGCGAAATCCGAATCGGCCACCCAGGCGCGTGACGTTCGGCCAGACCAGCACGTCCGAGATGGGATCGCTGTGGCTGCAGGTCGTTCCCCGCAACCCCGGCGACCTGGCCGTGCTCGAGCGCGACTTCGAGCCGAAGATTCTCCGCGACGACATCGCGGGCAACGAGAAGTGGCTCGAGATGGAGCCTCGCAACGCCGAGCTGCGCGCGGAGCTGGCCGCGTGCTACCTGGAAGCGAACCGCATCGATGACGCGCTGGTTCAGCTCCAGGAGGCAGTGCGGTTGGATCCGGCGCCGGGACGTCAGTACGACGTCGCGGGCGTGCTCCTCCTGCAGCAGAAATACGACGAGGCCGAGCGGTCGTTCCGCCTGGCGTTGGCCGGGCGGCCTGAATTCGTCGAAGCCATCTATGGCCTTGCCGTGTCGCTCCACGGCCAGAACAGGATTGAAGACGCGATCGAGTTGTACCAGCAGGTGTTGAGCCGCGACGCGGTCAACATCGCGGCGCATTACAACCTGGGGCGCGCGTTCGCCGCGCGGGGTCAGAACGACCGCGCAATTCAAAGCTATCAAAGGGCGATCGAGTTGGATCCGGAGGATGCCGACGCGCGTCAGGGCCTGGCGCGCGCGCTGGTAATGGTAAATCAGCTGTCCGAGGCCATGTATCAGTATCGGCGGACGCTGGAGATCGATCCGACCCGCCTCGGCGCTTTGCTGGATCTGGCGTGGATCATCGCCACCGCGCCGAATCTTGAATTGCGTGTTCCGGCTGAAGGTGTACGGCTCGCCGAACGTGCCGTCGCGATCACGAACCGGCAAGACGCGACGGCGCTCGACACACTGGCCGCGGCCTATGGCACGGCCGATCGTGTCGATGAGGCGATTCGGGCGGCGGAGGAAGCGATCAGCATCGCGCTGGCCGCGAGCGATACTGCTCTTGCCGGGCAGATTTCCACGCGCCTCGACAGCTATCGCGCGAGACGCAGGTAAAAAAAGGATCCGGGATCCGTTTCCTGGTTGTGCCGGTGGCACAGGGCTTCAGCCCTGTCTTTAAATGGCTGGTTTGTCTTCAGAACCAGGCACGGCGGCTTCGGCTGCCTGAAATCCAATCTTCGAATGCGTGCCGTCGCAGAATGGTTTCGTCGTGGAAGCGCCGCACCGGCACAGCGCAACGGGGTAGCGGGTGATGGTGTAGGGATTGCCGTTCCAATCGAGAACTGTGACGTCCTCGCCCTCGATTCGATAGGGCCCGTTCTCTCGAACGCGGATCACAGTGCCCATGTGACTGGCTTTCGACCGGACATGCGACTCCCGACTTCCGATTCTCGCCTTGCGACTTCTAACCCATTTTCTGCATCGCCGACAAGAACTCCGTATTCCCCTTGGTCTTGCCCATCTTGTCGAGCAGCAGTTCCATCGCTTCGACCGGCGAGAGCGGAGCGAGCACCTTGCGCAGCACCCAGATACGGTTGAGGTCGTCTTTCGGAATGAGCAGCTCTTCCTTGCGCGTGCCGCTCTTCTGGAGATCGATGGCGGGGAACACGCGCTTGTCGGCGAGCTTGCGATCGAGGTGGATTTCCATGTTGCCCGTCCCTTTGAACTCTTCAAAGATGACGTCGTCCATGCGCGAGCCGGTGTCGATGAGCGCCGTGGCGATGATCGTGAGCGAACCGCCCTCTTCGATGTTGCGCGCGGCGCCGAAGAATCGTTTCGGCTTCTGCAGCGCGTTCGAATCGAGACCGCCTGACAGCACTTTTCCCGACGGTGGAATCACGGTGTTGTAGGCGCGCGCGAGACGCGTGATGGAGTCGAGCAGGATGAGCACGTCCTTCTTGTGCTCGACCAGGCGCTTCGCCTTTTCGATGACCATCTCGGCGACCTGCACATGGCGCTGGGCTGGCTCGTCGAAGGTCGAGGAGATGACTTCCCCATCGACCGAGCGCTGCATATCTGTGACTTCTTCAGGCCGCTCGTCAATGAGCAGCACGATGAGGAAGACTTCCGGGTGGTTCTGGACGACCGACTGCGCGATGTTCTGCAGCAGCATGGTCTTGCCAGTACGGGGCGGCGCGACGATGAGACCGCGCTGCCCCTTGCCAATGGGCGTCCACAGGTCCATTACCCGTGCGGAGAGGTTCTCGGTTGCGGTCTCGAGCTTCAGCCGCTCCTGTGGATACAAGGGCGTGAGGTTTTCGAAGAACAGTTTGTCGCGCGCCTGCTCGGGCTGCTCGAAGTTGACGGCCTCGACCTTGATGAGCGCGAAATACCGCTCACCCTCCTTGGGCGGGCGG
>Ga0065707_10000728_pt1 | contig 18871 bp, 12 predicted proteins | sample SwiRhicommuniRL3_FD_59094 | JGI IMG/M metagenome (GOLD analysis project Ga0065707, IMG submission 59094) | Switchgrass rhizosphere bacterial communities from Rose Lake, Michigan, USA - RL3 v2 (version 2) | ecosystem: Host-associated > Plants > Roots > Rhizosphere > Soil | place: East Lansing...
GGCGGCGGTGTTCGGCATCGCCCCGGCGATGGCTCAGGACGCGGCCCCGCCAGCCGATCGCACGACCGGCATCTCGGGCTACATGGATTTTCACTTCAACAAGAACGAATTCGAGGATGCGCGGCTCGACTTCCATCGATTCGTCCTGCTCGTCACGCATAATTTCAGCGACCGCATCCGGTTCGTGAGCGAGCTGGAGCTCGAGCACGCGTTCGTCGAGGGGCCGGAGGAAGCCGGCGAGCTCGAGCTGGAGCAGGCGTACGTCGACTTCCTGCTCTCGCGTGGCTTCAACCTGCGCGCCGGCATGATGCTCGTGCCGGTCGGCATCATCAACGAGCGTCACGAGCCACCCGTCTACTACGGGGTGGAGCGGCCGTTTGTCGATACCGTGATCATCCCGACGACGTGGTTTGAAACCGGCGTCGGGGTGCACGGCGAAGTCGGACGCGGGTGGCGCTATCGCGCCTTTGTCATGTCGCCGCTCAACGCGCGGGAGTTCTCGGCCGAGGAAGGCATTCGAGAGGGACGGCAGAGAGGCTCCGACACGAACATCGGCCGGCCCGCATTCACCGGACGTCTGGAGTTCGTTGGCGCGCCGGGGCTGACCGCTGGCGGCAGCGTCTGGACCGGACGTTCGGGGTTCGAATTCAGGCCGCGATTCGACGTGCCGGTCACCGTCGGCGAAGCCGATGTCCGTCTGACGCGGAATCGGCTGGAGCTGCGCGGACAGTTCGCCTACGTCACCGTGTCGAACGCCGCCGAGCTGAACGATGCGCTCGGTCGGGCCGTGGGCGTCAATCCGAATATCGCCAGCGCCATGCGCGGCTTCTACGGCGAGGCGTCCTATCGCGTCATCTCGGGCGCACGCGCCGGCGATGTCGGCCTCTTTACGCGGTACGAGAATTTCGACACGCAATACCGCATGCCGGCAGGCTACGTGCCGCTCGAGCAGTTCGATCGCGACGCCTTCTCCATCGGCGGGACGTACTGGCCCGACCCTGACATCGCCATCAAGATGGATTATTCGATCATCAGGAGCCAGAGCTCGGCCATCGACGCCCCTAACTCGTTCAACGTCGGTCTTGGATGGTGGTTCTGATGACGCGCATGTTCACGCGATTCAATGTCGTGGTCGTGACCGCCGGGGTCATCGCCGCATTCGGCGGCGGGGCCATCGCGGCACGGCAGCAGAAACCGCAGGTCGTCAACATCTCGGTCGAACGGTTCAGCTTTACGCCGTCGGAGTTCAAGGTGAAAGCCGGACAACCCGTCGAGATCAGACTGCGCAGCGACGATACCGATCACGGATTCAGGATTCTCGGCACCGACGTCAACGTCACGATCCCGAAGCGCGGCAAGGGAGTGGCGACCGTGGTGTTCGAGCCGCCGAAACCCGGGCGCTATACGTTCGAGTGCTCGAAGTTGTGCGGGGCCGGCCATTCCTTCATGCGCGGCACGCTCATCGCCGAATAGAGAGAGAACACGATGTCCATCCGGTTGATGATCGGCGCGGCCTTTGCGGTGTTCGCCACCGCTCTGGCGATCGCGCAAACGCGAACGGCGCAGGCCGGCGGTCCGCTCCCGGGCATCACGCCTGTCGAGTTCGAGGAGTTCCGGATTGGCCTGGACGACTTTCTCGAAGTCGAGGCGTCGGAGGAAGGGCTCGGACCGGCGTTCAACGGCACGAGTTGCGCCGTCTGCCACAACGTGCCGGTCATCGGCGGAGTCAGCCCCGTCGCCGAGATGCGCGCGGGGCGCGTGAACGAACGAGGGGAATTCGAAACGCTGGATGGCACGGGCGAAACGCTGTTCCACCTGTTCTCGGTTCCCGGCCACGCATGCCAGCCCATCGTGCCGGCCGAGGCGAACGTGTTCGCGCGGCGCGTGCCCATTCCCGTCTTCGGCGCCGGCCTGGTCGAAGCCGTTCCCGACGACACCCTGCGCGATCTCGAGGATCCCTTCGACCGCAACGGCGACGGTGTGAGCGGACGTGCCGCGATCGTCGTCGATCTGGCGACGGGCGACCGGCGCGTCGGCCGTTTCGGATGGAAGGCGCAACACGCCACGCTGCTGGCGTTCAGCGCCGACGCGTACCGCAACGAGATGGGCATCACCAACGATCTCTTCCCGGCCGAGTCGGCGTACGGTGTGGCCGCCGATCGCATGCGTCTCTGCGATCCGTTCGCCGATCCCGAGGACATCGCCGATCCGCGGACGCGCCGCCGCGGCATCGACAACTTCGCCAGCTTCATGAAATTTCTCGCGCCCCTCGCGCGCGAGGGCGTCACACCGCAAACGCAGGCCGGCGAGAAAGTGTTCCAGTCACTTGGCTGCGCGACGTGCCACGTACCCGTCCTGATGACGGGCGCGAGCGCGAATCCGCTCTTCAACCGGAAGCGGGTGGAGCTCTTCTCTGATTTGCTGCTGCACGAGGTCGGGACCGGAGACGGCATCCGGCAGGCGTCCGCGGACACACACGAAATCCGAACGCCGGCGCTGTGGGGGCTGAGATTTCGTCGCCCGCTCCTCCACGATGGCTCCGCCGCAACCATCGACCAGGCCGTGCTGAGGCACGCCCGGGAAGCGGATCTCGCGCGGCGCGGTTTCGAGCAGCTCAGCGACGTCGACAAGGCCGCCTTGCTGGCGTTCCTGAAATCACTCTAACGGGATTGCATCGGATATGAAACGGGCACGACCCTCGTCTGCCGGCCGTCGCGCAACTCCCCGCGGACACGCGGCGCGACGACGCAACGACCACTCGCAGGAACTGGCGCAGGACTACGTCGAGATGATCGCCGATCTCATCGCGAAGAACGGCGAGGCTCGCCTCGTCGATCTCGCGCGCGGGCTCGGCGTCACGCACGTGACCGTGGGCCAGACCCTGCGGCGCCTCCAGACGAGGGGCCTCGTCACGACGCAGCCGTACCGTTCTATCTTCCTGACCTCAGCGGGCCGCAGCCTCGCCGAGGAATCGCGCGAGCGGCACGATCTCGTCGCCCGTTTCCTGATCGCGCTCGGCGTGCCCGTCAGCGTCGCCGAATCGGACGCAGAAGGCATGGAACACCACGTCAGTCCCGAAACGCTGGCGGCGTTCGAGAAGTACCTGCGAAAAGGGTAAGATGGCCCGAGGAGGAACCATGTCTCGAGGCACCGTCATCGCGTTCGCAGCAGCGGCGCTTGCAGCACTGGGAATTTCACATTTCGGTGGCGTCCGTCTTCAAACGGACCTCGCCGCGGCCGCGCAGCAGAAGCCGGCCGGACCGCTGCTGGAGGTCTTCAAGACACCGACCTGCGGATGCTGTTCGAAATGGGTCGAGCACATGCGCAACAACGGATTCAACGTTCGCACGACCGATCTCAACGACTTGACCGAGATCAAGAAATCGCGCGGCGTGCCCGACCAGGTGCAGTCGTGCCACACCGCCGTGGTCAACGGCTACGTCGTCGAAGGACATGTGCCCGCCGCCGACGTGCAGCGGATGCTGAAGGAAAAACCCGCGATCGCCGGGATCGCGGTCGGAGGCATGCCCGCGGGCTCGCCCGGGATGGACTATCCCGGAGTCACGCCGCAGCCGTTCAACGTGACGTCGTTCGACAAGAGCGGCGCACTCCGCGTGTTCGCGAAACATTGATCTGATCGATCTGCTCGTTCTCCTCGCCGGCATCGCAGGCGGCGCGGTCGCCTCGATCGCGGGATTCGGCATCGGCAGCCTGCTGACGCCCGCGATGGCGGCCTCCGCCGGAGCCAAGCTGGCGGTCGCCGCCGTTTCGATTCCTCATGCCGTTGGCACTTCCCTCCGCTTCTGGCGTTTTCGCCGCGACGTCGACTGGACGCTGGTCAAATCGTTCGGGTTCACCAGCGCGGCCGGCGGCCTCACCGGTGCCCTGCTGAACACGTGGGCATCGAGCCGTGCGCTCGAAATCGTCTTCGGCACGCTCCTCGTGCTGGCTGGCACGTCGCAATTGACGGGCTTCGCCCAGCGCTGGCGTCTGGGTGGTGTGCTCGCGTGGCTCGGAGGAGCGCTGTCGGGGTTTTTCGGCGGCCTCGTCGGCAATCAGGGCGGCATCCGCACCGCCGCCATGCTGGGTTTCGACGTCGACAAGCGTCATTTCGTCGCGACGGCCACGGCCGTGGCGTTGCTCGTCGATGCCGCCCGCGTGCCCGTCTTCGTCGCGTTCGAAGGCCGCGAGCTCGCGCGGCTCTTCCCGATCATCGCCCTCGCCACGCTGGGCGTCATCGTCGGCACGCTCTTTGGAGAGACGTTGCTCGCGCGCGTGCCCGACAGGAGCTTCCGNATCATCGTCGGGGCGCTTCTCATCGTACTCGGCCTGGCGTTCCTAATCNCTAATCCCTAANCCCTNAGCCCTCAGCCCTCAGCCCTCAGCCCTTCGTCCTCAGCCCCCGTCCCATGATCGGCCGCCCGGGCCGCGCACCAGTGTGCTTCCCTCCGTCGATCACCACGACGCCATTGACGATGGTATAGGGGATCCCTTCCGGGTAGGACTTCGTCTTCTCGAATGTCGTGGTCTCACGGACCGTGTCGGGGTTGAAAATGACGATGTCGGCGGCAAACCCTTCGCGAATCTGACCACGATCGTCGAGACCAAGGATCTGCGCCGGCAGTGACGTCATTTTGCGGATCGCATCTTCGAGCGTCAGTACCTTCTCCTCGCGCACGTAGTGTCCGAGCACGCGCGGATTGGTCGAAAAGGCGCGTGGATGCGGCACACCGTCTTCATTCAGGTTGATGGCCGCGCCGTCGCTGGCAATCGCCACCCAGGGCTTGCGCATCACCTCGCGCACGTCGGCTTCCGACATCGTATGGAACATGCCGGAAATCGCGCCGCCCTCTTCGGCCATCAGCTCGATGCAGGTATCGGCGAAATCCTTGTCGCCGCGGAGCTTCGCGATCTCCGGAATCCTCATCCCTTCGTATTTCTTGTTCTGCGGCTGGCGCGCGCGGCCCATCACCACGCCGTCCCATCCGCCGTGCTCGCCGACCCAGGTTTGAAAATCCTTGTCCTGTTTAATCTTCAGACGCATCGCCGGATCTCTCAGCATGGCGGCGAACTTCTGCGGACCAAGCTCGCGCGCCCACACCGGGAAGAACGCGCTCCATCCGTGCTGCATCGCGGTGTACGGATACTGGTTCGCCGTGATGTCGAGCCCGCGCGCGCGCGCCGCTTCGATGGTGGCCAGGTACGTCCCGATGGTGCCCCAGTTCTCGTGGCCGCGGATCTTCAGATGGAAGATGTGGACCGGAATTTTCGCTTCCTGCGCGACACGAATCGCAAAATCGAGCTCGCGATCCTGCTCGGCGCCCTCGCTGCCGATGTGCGTCACGTAGATGCCGTCATATTTCGCCACGACCTTGGCAATTTCGATCACCTCTTCGGGCTGCTCGGGCCCGCCGCTCTCGAACCGCGCCACAAGGCCCCACGCACCCTCCTCCATCGACCGCGCCGCGAGCGTTTTCATGCGATCGAGTTGTGTCAGGGTGGCCGGCCCGGGGTTGTACCCCACGGCCACGAGACGTAATTGTTGGAAGGACACCTCCGAGATGACGTTCATGGAGATTCCCTTTGCGCCAAGCGCGTCCCAGTAGCCGGTGAAGGTCGTCCAGCTGTCTTTGGCCTCGGAAAGGCCGTCCCTGGGCGCCACCGACGTGCTCTCACCGATGACATCGAGCGTGACGCCCTGCCGCACCTTGCTTTCGGCATTGCCATCGGCCAGCAGCGTCTGGTCGGAGTGGGTGTGAAGATCGATGAAGCCGGGAGCCACGACAAGTCCGCGGGCGTCGATTTCGCGTTTGGCGGTCGCGCCGGCCAGCCGCCCGACTGCCACGACGCGATCGCCACGCACCGCGACATCGGCCGCGAACCACGGGTTGCCCGTCCCGTCTACGACGTGGCCGTTGCGGATGATGAGATCGTAGGCCGCCTGCTGGCCGACGAGCGTCCTCTGTCCGACCATCGCCACAACAACACACACCGAGGCAACAAGAATCCTCTTCGTCATGCTCCAGTTATAGGTCAATTGTCAATCCTCTCCGCTGGGTTCGTCGTTTCCAGTCGTCCTTCGTGCCGTCGTGTTCTTCGTGCCGTCGTGTCTTCGTGGTTCGTGTCTTCGTGGTTCAATCCGTCGCCCTGGCCCGGTTTCTGTAAGCTTCGAGGCCGACGATCTTGCCTGCGTCCTGCGCGCGAATGCTTTCAAACAGATGTTTCTCGACCGCCCACACGCCCGAGCCACGGACCGTCGACAGGCGTTGCAAGTTGATCCCTTCGACCTGTTCGAGCACGTGCTCGAACTCGTGCCCGATCATCTCCGCGAGATGGCTGCCCGGCGGCACGTTGACGTCGGCGTGTATCTCGATGCCCTGGCGGTACACGACGGTCAGTGCGCGGTACGCCGGGGGAATCCTCGTGTTGAGGTACACGCGAACGCGCAGGTTCGAGGCCTTCGCAATGCGCTCGCACTGCGAGCGGAATGTCGGCGACCGGTCGTAGATGCGTTGGACCACTCGATTGAGATCGGAGAAGAATTCGACGTTCGCCGGCAGGGTCGAACGCCGGCATTGCCGCTCATCCGCCGACGTCGCACTTCCGCACAACAGCACAACACTCACCGTCACACCCACCCAGGACTCGATCCGCATGCGCTCTCCCTTGCACCGAACGCGATGACGCGCGCTGAATGGCGGCAGCCATCGCCCGACGTCCGGAGAATCACAGAGCAAGGTAAACGCCAATCGACAAACGTGCGAACTTCCGCAAAACTCTCGGCAAATTCTCCGATCGCCGAATACGTCGCGAACAGGAATGTCCGGACCAACCGGGAAAGTGAACGGGAATGTTCGAGAAGGCTCGGGCTAGCGCGCCGACACGAGACGCAGTTCGGTGGAGGCGTTCGCTTGTTGTGTGTTCTGGGATGTGTGCGACGCTTCGTCGCGCCGGGCCGTCCAGATGGCCTGCGCGAGATGCGGCGCGATCACCTGCACCAGGCGGCTCTGACTGTCGGAGAACGTGGCCGTCGAGTACAAGGTCAGCGTCCCGACGAGCGACTCGCGTGCGATCAGCGGCACGCTCATCGCGTATGCGAGCCCTCCCGCCAGACGCGCGCGCTCGCCGAGATCGAGCCGCGCCTCGGAGTTCACGATGACCTGCCGTTGCGCGGCGACCCAACCGCTGACGCCTTCGCCGAGGCGGAGCATCGTGCCGCCGATCTGGTCTGCGCCCGGACCTGCTCCATGACGCAACGCGAGCGCGCCCCTGTCATCGAGGGTGTACCACGCAATCGTCGCACCCGGCACGAGATCCTTGACGAGCTTCGAAGCGAGGGCCAGCACATCGCTGGTCGACGCATCGCCCGCGGTCAGGCGGGCGAGGCTGACGAATGCCAGCACGTCGTCGGACACCCCGGCGGGTGTGACGACGGGCTGAGGCGGCGCGGCGACAGGCGCCGCGACGGACCGGGTAATCTGCCGAAGCGCGTCGTGCTGCTGGAACGCCGCCATCTGCGCGACGAGCTCGCGATGCACGCTGATGAAGGTGTCCACCACGAGCGGTTCGTACATGGTTCCGCGCCGCGCGCGCAGGACGTCGAACGCCTGTTCGTCGGGCAATGCCGACCGGTACGGGCGGTCGGAGGTGAGCGCGTCGAAGCAGTCCACGACCGAAAGAATCCTCGCGCCGATCGGAATATCGGCGCCCACCACGCCCCGCGGATACCCGGTGCCGTCCCAGTTCTCGTGATGGCAGCGCACGATCGGCACGACCGGATACGGAAATTCCACAAGCGACAGAATGTCGGCGCCGACGTCGACGTGGCGCTTCATCTGTTCGAACTCGGCTTCGTTCAACTTGCCGGGTTTGTTGAGAATGTGTTCCGGCACGGCGAGCTTACCCGTGTCGTGCAGCAGTGCCGCAGCCTCGATGGCTTTCAGTGTCGCCTCGTCGTTGACGCCCAGCGCGCGCGCCAGGCCGAGTGCGTACGCCTGCACGCGCCTGACATGGCTGTGCGTGACGTCGTCTTTGGCGTCGATGGCCATCGCCAGCGTCTCGACCGTCGACAGGTACAGGCGATCGAGGTGCGCCAGGTGGCGGCTCGCATCGTCGAGCCGGCCGATCGATGAGCGCAGCGTCAGGTGCAACACCAGCAGCAGCGGCATCAGCACGAGGATCGTGGCCGTCAGACCCGCCTCGTACATCACCAGGACGAGACAGAACGACACCGACGCGGCGGCGAAATACGTGGCCATCAGCCACAGAAAATGTTCGCGCCAGACCACAAACACGGGCCGCCTGGCGTCGAGCGCGACGGCGGTCGCGATGAGGCCAGTGTTCACAATGAAATACACGGCCGTCAGCGCGAGCAGCGGCACGGCGAGGTGCACGACAGGGGACTGCTGATGTGTAAGCGGCGGAACCGCAGCCATCCAGAAGAACACCTGGCTGCCTGCCCAGATCGCAAACGCACATGTCGATGTGTTGAAGGACACCCGCTTGCGGGCGACCCCCCCACGGCGCCACGAAGACACAAACGTGCCGAGCGCGACGGCCAGGGTCGCCGGCGCCGGACCGAACATCAGTGCTGTCGTGATGAAGAACGTATCCGAGATCGTGACGCGCGCGTTGATGGAGCCGATTTTCAGCGAGAACGAACCGGCCAGTGCCGTCAGGGCGGCGAAGAACAGCCACTCATACCTGTGCGGGGTCGTCTGCAGCGAGACGAGCGACTGGACGATGACCAGCGCGCCGATCGCATTGACGACTAAGATCCACGCACGCAGCCCGTTCCGCGGTCCAGTCATTTCCTATTGATCGGTGACAATCGAGTCGCCCCAGATCACCTCTTCGCCTTCCATCTTCCTGGAGTCGCCCCAGATCACTTCCTGGCCCTCGGGATTGGTCAGGTGGTCGCCCCAGATGACTTCCTGATCGGCGCTCCACCTCGACACGTCGCCCCAGATCACTTCGTTCGGATGCATCTGCGAGAGCGGGTTCGAAAGACCGAGGAGGTTCAGCTCGTCCGACCGCAGATAGCCCGCGCTCAGCCAGGCCAGCGGCGCTTCGAGGAGCGACAGGACTCGGAGCCCGTACCCGCGATAGAGCCGCGTGGTCATCGTGCCGGCATCCCAGAACATCACGCCGCTGGGGGGCGTCAGCACGCCGCCGACGAGGGTGGACACGAGATTGGTCAGACCGTTCGCCGCCATCTTGCGGCTCGACCAGAAGTTCACGCTGCCCGCACCGCCGCCCATCAAGCCGCCATCGGCCATGTAGGTGGCACCGCTCTGCAGCGCCATCTTCAACTGGGCTGAGGTGATCTTGGGGTCCGCCTGCATCAGGAGTGCGGCGCCACCGGTCACGACGGCGGCCGACATGCTCGTGCCGCTCAGACTCATGTAGCCGTTCGTCGAGCTGCCAGCGAAATGGAACTGGGGATACGTGCGGCGCAGGTACGACCCGCGTGCCTCGAGCGAAATAATCTTGTTGCCTGGCGCTACGACGTCGGGCTTGACGGCGTTCTCGAACTTCGTCGGCCCGCGCGAGCTGTAAGTCGCCATGATGTCGTCGGAACGATCGGGCGTCCCCTTCGTGTTGATCGCACCGACGGTGATCGCGTACGGCGAATTGCCCGGCGACGAGATGCCGCCGAGGATCGGCGAGCCGTCATCGGCTTTGCCGGCGTTCCCCGCCGACGCGATGACGATGATGCCGGCCATACTTGCTTTCATCACGGCCTGGCAGAGCGGATCGGTCGTGGACGGCTCGGTGACCGGATGGCCGAGCGAAAGGTTGATCGCGCGAATCTTGTACTGGTCGCGATTCTCGATCACCCACTCGATACCCGCAATGACGTCGCTCGTGTACCCGGTACCGTCCGGGCCCAGAACGCGGACGTTGACGAGCTTCACTCCTGGTGCGACACCGCCGCGAAAAGCTGTCGTGATGCCGGTCGAGGCCGAGGCACCGCCAGCAATGATGCCGGCGATATGCGTGCCGTGGCCGTGCGCGTCATTGGTGGAAGGATCGCCGGTGACTTTGCTGACGCTGGCGATCACTTTCTGGTAAAGCGCGGGGTGATCGGAAATGCCCGTGTCGATGACGGCAACCGTGACACCCGAGCCATTCACGCCTGCAAGGCCGCCGATGCCGAGCAAGCCACCACTCTGTCCTGCCCTTACCTGATCGGCCGCTGTCGACGCGTTCGAGACATCCATGAACGGCGCCACCAGTGCGTCGCCCGACAGGATGTCGTTGGCGGAATCGGCGGCCAGATCGGAAACCTGACTGCTGTTGGCCAGCACGACCGCCGCGCCATCGAGCCATCGCACGACCGCGAGGCCATGACGCGACGCCATCGCCTCGATTTCTGCTTTGGATCCGCGCACGATGACGCGCGTGCGCGCAGTCGAAAGGCGCCCTTCGAACGACAAGAGATCGCTCGAAAGACTGGCGCGGTGTTGTTGGCCGCCGACGCCGAACGTGGAGGCGGCGATAAGGACAACAACGGCGAAGAACTTCAAAAAGTGTGAGCTGGGGAGCCGCACAGTGTTCATAAGCAAGCCTCTCGCAACAGGCGCGGCTGACAGAGCAATCTCGACGCCATACTGTCAGGATCGGTCTTACGCTAGGCTTAACTGGCTGACTCTTTGAGACTTAGGCTCGTCGGGAGATGTACGCAGCCGCGCAGGGGCCAGACGAGGGTCCTGTGCCGAACCTGCACACGCTGGCTGTGCTTCGGCGTCGTAATCGGCGAATTTTCTTAGCAAATCTGCGCTGATCGGCCTCGTGTTCCAGTCCGGCACACTTGTGCCGAGCTGGCGCACTTCGGGCGCGTCAAGAGTGGAACACTGGTTCAAAGGCCCCGACCGATCAGACAATTGAGCGCCGAACATGCCGGGACAACAGCTCATCAAGATCCGCCAGCGCTTCGATCGCACGCATCTCGACGATCCCCGAATCACCCTGCAACAGCAGCTTCCGCGCCTGAACGACCTGGTTCGACCGGACACACGGATCGCGATCGCCGCCGGTAGCCGCGGCATCGACAACCTCGTCGCGATCATCACCCAGATCGCCGCGTACGTGCGCGCCCGCGGCGCCCATCCATTCGTCGTGCCCGCGATGGGCAGCCACGGCGGTGCGACCGGGGAAGGTCAGGCCGCGATCCTCAAGGATTACGGGATCGTCGAGGACACCGTGGGCGCGCCCGTGCGGTCGTCGATGGATGTCGTGGAGTTGCCTCGAGGAGAACTGCCGCTCGGGATCTTCATGGACCGGCACGCCTACGAGTCGGACGGCGTCATTCTCGTCAACCGCATCAAGCCGCATACCGACTACCACGGGTCGTACGAGAGTGGCCTGATGAAAATGGCGCTCATCGGCCTGGGCAAGCTGGAGGGCGCGCGCGCCGTGCACGAGTTCGGCGTGCGGGGACTGCGCGAGCTGATCGCGCCGGGAGCGGCGCAGGTGCTGGCGACGGGAAGGATTCTCGCGGGCGTCGGCCTGGTCGAAAACGCGCTGCATCAAACGCTGGACATGCGCGTGTTGATGGCGGGCGAAATCGCATACGAAGAGCCACGGCTGCTCGATCTGGCCAGGCGCAACATGCCGCGTCTTCCGGTGGACGAGGTCGACGTGCTGCTGATCGACCGCATGGGGAAGAACATCAGCGGGGTCGGCATCGATCCGAACGTGACCGGGCGCATCGGCGTGAACGGCGAAGACGATGCCGAATCGCCACGAGTTGGCGCGATGATGGTCTGCGACCTCACCGATCAGTCGCATGGCAACGCGATCGGCGTCGGGCTCGCCGACGTCATCACCCGCCGCCTGCACGCGAAGATCGACCGCGACGCGACTTACGCCAACGTGCTGACCAGCGGGTTTCTCGAGCGCGGCAAGATTCCGATTGTAGCGGACACACCCCGGGCAGCGTTCGAGATTGCCATGAGAAGCTGCGGGAGGGGATCGAAGGCAGACGTGCGGGTGCTGCGCATACTGGATACGCTCAACGTCGAAGAGCTCTATGTCTCTCAGGCGGTGGTGGACGACCTGCGAAGCCGGCAGCAGCTCGACTTCGTCAGTGGGGCGTCAGATCTGTTCGATGCGCACGGCGAGCTGACAGATTTCTAACCCCTCTACCACCTACCACCTACCACCTACCACCTAGCTGAGCGGCGCCGGCAGATCCGATCTGCCCATCAGGAAGAGATCGACGCCGCGTGCCGCGCTGCGGCCCTCGGCAATCGCCCACACGATGAGCGACTGACCGCGCTGCATGTCGCCGGCGGCGAAGATGCCGGGCACGCTCGTCATCCAGTTCGCATCGCGCCACACGTTACCGCGCTCGGTCAGCTTGACGCCGAAATTCTCGAGCAACCCCTGACGCTCGGGACCGAGAAAGCCCATGGCGAGCAGCACGAGATCGACATCCATCTCGAACTCGCTGCCCGGCACGTGTTCGAACGACATCTTGCCGTCTTTGCGCACGAGCTCGACCGTCGAGCCGTGCAGCTTCTTCACCCGCCCCTGGTCGTCTCCGCTGAAGCGCTGGGTCAAGACCGAGTACACGCGCTCGCCCCCCTCTTCATGCGCGGTCGAAACTCGGAAGACGTTCGGCCATGTTGGCCATGGATTGTCCGCGGCGCGGGTGTCTGGCGGCTTCGGGAGCAGCTCGAACTGATGCACGGACAGCGCGCCCTGACGGTGGACCGTACCGAGGCAGTCGGCCCCCGTATCGCCACCGCCGATGATCACCACCCGCTTGCCCTTCGCCGTGATGAAGTCGGCGTCGGAAATCGTGTCGCCTTCCACCCGCTTGTTCGAGAGCGTCAAGTACTCCATCGCGAAATGGACGCCCTTCAGCTCGCGGCCCGGCACCTGAAGATCGCGGGGCCAGCCGGCACCACCGGCCAGGACCATCGCGTCGAATTCCGACTTCATCCGATCGATCGTCCGGTCTACGCCGACGTTGACCTTCGTGCGGAACGTCACGCCTTCCTGCTCCATCAGCGCCAACCGGCGATTCAAGACCTTCTTCTCCATCTTGAACTCGGGAATGCCGTAGCGCAGCAGCCCGCCGATGCGATCGGACTTTTCGAAGACCGTGACGAAGTGCCCGGCGCGGTTCAGCTGCTCGGCCGCCGCCAGTCCGGCAGGGCCGGAGCCGATGACGGCGACCTTCCTGCCGGTGCGCACCAGCGGCGCCTTGGGGGTCACCCAGCCCTGCTCGAAGGCTTTCTCGATGATCGACACTTCGATCGACTTGATCGTGACGGGGTCGTCGTTGATGCCGAGCACGCACGACCCTTCGCACGGCGCCGGACAGAGGCGCCCGGTGAACTCGGGAAAATTGTTCGTCGCGTGCAGCCGCTCGATGGCCGGCTCCCACCGATCGCGGAACACGAGATCATTCCAGTCGGGAATCAGGTTGCCCAGCGGGCAGCCCTGATGGCAGAACGGAATGCCGCAGTCCATGCAGCGCGCGCCCTGCTTCTGGAGCTCTCCCTGCGCGTACGGAAGATAGACCTCTCTCCAGTCCTTGAGCCGCTCGGGCACAGGACGGGTCGGCTGTTTCTTCCGGTGAATTTCGATGAAACCGGTCGGTTTACCCATAATTCAAGAAACAAAAACAAGAGACTAAGAGAGTAGGAGTTTCTTTTGAAAAGAATTCTCCTACTCTCCTAATCTCCTGTTTTCTTACACAGTGCCTACGAGCTCCGCAAACGCGGGCTCGCGATTTTCCGACCTCGCCTTCGCCTCGGCCAGGAGCACGCGTTTGTAATCGCGCGGCATGACCTTCACGAACGGGAGATCGGCAAACGTTGCAAGGATCGACTTCGCATACAGACTGTTGGTGAACAGCACGTGGCGCTCGATCATCTCGCGCAACGTCCTCCAGTCGTCGTCGGTGAGCGGCTCGAGATCGACCATCCCCGTGTTCAGCCGCTCGGCGAACGTCCCGTCTCGATCGAGCACATACGCGATCCCGCCGCTCATGCCCGCGGCGAAATTGCGTCCGGTCTTGCCCAGCACGACGACGCGGCCGCCCGTCATGTACTCGCAGCCGTGGTCGCCGACACCTTCGACGACTGTCCACGCGCCGCTGTTGCGCACGGCGAAACGCTCGCCCGCGACACCGCGCAGGTATGCCTCGCCGTTCGTCGCGCCATACAGGGTCACGTTGCCGACGATGATGTTCTCTTCGGGCACGAACGTGGCTTTCGGCGACGGGAACGCCGCGAGCGTCCCGCCCGACAGCCCTTTCCCGAAGTAATCGTTGGCATCGCCCTCGAGCGTCAGCGTCATGCCCGGTGGCACGAACGCGCCGAAGCTCTGCCCCGCCGATCCCTTGAAGCGAATCGTAATGGTCCCGTCCGGCAACCCTTTCGCGCCGAAGGCGCGCGTCACCTCCGAGCCGAGAATGGTGCCCACCGTCCGATTCACATTGCGAATCGGCATGCTGAACTCGACCCGCTTGCGGTGCAGCAGCGCGTCCTCCGAACGGCGAAGCAGCTCGTTGTCGAGAGCCTTGTCGAGGCCGTGGTCCTGCCCGCGCACACAGCGCTGCGCGACTGTTGGCGCCACCACCGGCTTGTAGAGGATCTGCGAGAGATCGATGCCGGCGGCCTTCCAGTGATCGACCGCCTTGGTGATATCGATCTTGTCCACCCGCCCGATCATCTCGTCCATCGTCCGGAAGCCCAGCTGCGCCATCAGCTCGCGCACGTCCTCGGCGATGAAGTGGAAGAAGTTCTCGACGAACTCAGGCTGGCCGTTGAAGAGCTTGCGCAGCTCCGGGTCCTGGGTCGCCACGCCGACCGGACAGGTGTTCAGGTGGCACACGCGCATCATCACGCAGCCCATGACGACCAGCGGCGCCGTGGCAAATCCAAACTCTTCGGCGCCGAGCAGCGCGCCGATGACGACGTCGCGGCCCGTCTTCATCTGGCCATCCACCTGCACCACGATGCGATCGCGCAGGTTGTTGAGCACCAGTACCTGCTGCGTCTCGGCGAGGCCGAGCTCCCACGGCACTCCCGCGTGCTTGAGGCTCGTCAGCGGCGACGCGCCGGTGCCGCCATCGTGGCCGGAAATCAGCACGACGTCGGAATGCGCCTTCGCCACGCCCGCCGCGACCGTCCCGACGCCGACCTCCGCGACCAGCTTGACGTGAATCCGCGCGCGCCGGTTCGCGTTCTTGAGGTCGTAGATCAGCTGCGCGAGGTCCTCGATCGAATAGATATCGTGGTGCGGTGGGGGCGAGATCAGCCCAACGCCTGGCGTCGCATGACGCACTTTCGCGATCCACGGGTACACCTTGTGGCCCGGCAGCTGACCGCCCTCGCCCGGTTTGGCGCCCTGGGCCATCTTGATCTGCAGATCGTCGGCGTTCACCAGGTACTCGCTCGTGACCCCGAACCGCGCGGACGCCACCTGCTTGATCGCGCTCCGGCGCGAATCGCCGTTCGCGTCGGGAATGTACCGCGCCGGATCCTCGCCGCCTTCGCCCGTATTCGACTTGCCGCCCAGCCGGTTCATGGCGATCGCCAGCGTTTCGTGCGCCTCGCTGCTGATCGAACCGTAGGACATCGCACCCGTGGCGAACCGCTTGATGATGGTGGCGGCCGGCTCGACCTCCTCGAGCGGAATCGGCTGGGCCGCGACCTTGAGCTCGAACAGGCCACGCAGCGTTGCACGCTTGCGCGTCTGCTCGTTCACCAACTGGGTGTATTCCTTGTAAATCTTGTACTGACCGCTGCGCGTCGCGTGCTGCAGCTTGTAGACCGTGTCGGGATTGAAGAGATGGTACTCGCCGTCGCGGCGCCACTGGTACTCGCCGCCTTCGTCGAGATCGCGCTCGGCGACGGGGCGCAGCGGGAACGCCAGCTCGTGGCGTGCGCGTACTTCCTGGGCGATCGCCTCGATGCCCACGCCTCCAATGCGCGACGCCGTCCACGTGAAATAGCGGTCGACGAAATCCTTCGCCAGGCCGACCGCTTCGAAGATTTGCGCGCCGCGATAGCTCTGCAGCGTCGAGATGCCCATCTTCGACATCACCTTCAGGACGCCCTTGTTCAGGGCCTTGATGTAGTTTTTGACCGCCTTCTCGTGTGTCAGCCCGGGCAGCATGCCTCGACGAATCATGTCGTCGAGCGTCTCGAACGCCAGATACGGGTTCACGGCGCCCGCGCCGTAGCCGATGAGCAGCGCCAGGTGATGCACCTCGCGCGCCTCGCCGGTCTCGATGACGAGCGCGGCGCGATTGCGCGTGCCCTCGCGGACGAGGTGATGATGGACGCCGGCGGTCGCCAGCAGGCTCGGAATCGGCGCGAGCTTCATGTTCACGCCGCGATCGGACAGGATGATGATCGTGTAGCCCTGCTCGACCGCTTCGCTCGTGCGGCGCTGCAAATCCTCGAGCGCGCGCGACAGCCCCGTGCCGCCCGAATCGGCATCGAAGAGCATCGAGAGCGTGATTGACTTGAACCCGCGCTCGTCGATGTGGCGCAGCCTGGCCAGCTCCTCGTTGTTGACGATGGCCGACTTGACCTTGATCTGACGGCACGCTTCGGGGCCCGGCTTCAGGAGGTTCGCCTCCGGGCCAATCGTGGANCCCATCGACGTGACGAGCTCTTCGCGAATCGCATCGAGGGGCGGATTGGTCACCTGCGCGAAGAGCTGCGTGAAGTAGTCGTACAGCAGGCGCGGCTTGTCCGAGAGCACCGCGAGCGAGGTGTCGGTGCCCATCGATCCGATCGCCTCTTCGCCGTTGAGCGCCATCGGCGCGAGCAGAATCTTCAGATCCTCCTGCGTGTAGCCGAACGTGCGCTGCCGGTTCACCATCGTGTAGTGATCGGGCAGCGGCAGGAGCGGCGCGGGCTTGAGGTCCTCGAGCGCCACCATGTTCTGGGCGAGCCACTTCGCGTAGGGCTGCTCCGACGCCAGCCGCCGCTTGATCTCCTCGTCCTCGATGATGCGTCCCTGCTCGGTGTCGACCAGGAAAATCTTGCCCGGGTGCAGCCGTTCCTTGAGCAGGATGTTCTCGTCGGGCACGTCCAGCACACCGACTTCCGACGCCATGATGACCAGGTCGTCTTTGGTCACGTAGTAGCGCGACGGACGAAGCCCGTTGCGGTCGAGCACCGCGCCGATCACCTTGCCGTCGGTGAACGCGATCGAGGCCGGACCGTCCCACGGCTCCATCATCGTCGCGTGATACTCGTAGAACGCCTTGCGCTCGGGCGACATCGTTTCGTGGCCGACCCACGGCTCGGGAATCATCATGAGCACCGCGTGCGGGAGCGAGCGGCCGGTCATGACGAGGAACTCGAGCACGTTGTCGAACGTCGCGGTATCGCTGCCCCCTTCGCGGATGACCGGCAGAACCTTCTGCAGATCGTCGCCGAGGAGGTCCGATTCGCACATCGCTTCGCGCGCGTGCATCCAGTTGATGTTGCCGCGCAAGGTGTTGATCTCGCCGTTATGCGCGATGTAGCGATACGGATGCGCGAGCGGCCACGACGGGAACGTGTTGGTGCTGAAGCGCTGATGCACCAGCGCGAGCGCCGAGGTGACGTCCGGATCCATCAGATCGGGGAACATCGTCTCGATCTGATCGGCGATGAGCATGCCCTTGTAGATGAGCGTGTTCGCCGACAGGCTGGGAATGTAGAAGTACTTCCTGTCGGTGCTTGCGATCGACAGCTTGTCGACCTCGTGCTCGATACGCTTGCGGATCACATAGAGTTTGCGCTCGAACGCAGCGGCGGAGAAATGGCCCCGCTCCCGGAGCCATTTCTCTCCCGCTCCCACAAAAAGCTGCTTGAAGTACGGCTCGACCGCCGCAGCCGATGCCCCGACCAGCCGATCGTCGGTCGGGAGATCGCGCCAGCCGAGCAGAACCTGCCCTTCCTCGTGGACGACTTTTTCGACGAGCGCCTCAATCGTGGCGCGCGCGGATGGATCGCGCGGCAGAAAGACGCAGCCCGCGCCGTATTCGCCGGCGGGCGGCAGCTCGATGCCGAGATTCAGCGCCTGCTTCCGGAGAAACGCGTCCGGCATCTGAATGAGAATGCCGGCGCCATCGCCCGTGTTGACCTCGCAGCCGCACGCCCCGCGATGGAGCAGGTTGACGAGCAGCTGCAGCGCCTGCCGCACGATGCGGTGCGAGCGCACACCTTTGACGTTGACGACGAACCCGACGCCACACGCGTCCTTCTCGTAGGCGGGGTCGTAGAGGCCTTGCGCGGGGGGACACCCGGGATCGCGATCCATAAAGAAGGACTAGTTATCTGGTACCGCCAGCCATAAGTAAAATACAATTTTTACATTCGATGTATCGAATTTCCTGATGTATTGGGTTAAGCCCCTAATAGCCCGCGTTTTCAATGCGTTATGGCTGCACTGCGGCGACCCATCTCAGGCTCCCGTCCAGATGTTCGTCCGGAATCCGGCGGAAACCCGCCGCTTCGATCTCCGCGTTCAGTTCTTCGCGCCTGAAGTGGTGCCGATAGCGCACGGTGCGGCCAGGCCGGTGACGCCAGAACGCATCGCCGGGCTCCGGCGACCAGTCCGCTCGTGCCGCGCGCGCGCTCGTGCGAATTAACCACAAGCCGACCGCCGACTGACGTGTGAACCCGTGATAGCTGATCAGTACTCGCCCTCCGGGCACGAGATGATCGGCGACTCTCGCGAGCGCCGCGGCACGGCGTCGCGCGCCCCGAACGAGCGAATAGCAGCCGTTGGAAAAAATCACCGCGTCGTAGCGTCGATCGAGCGCGGCGGACTCGATGGTCCCCGTGTGCAGCGCGGCGGCAGCACGGTGCCGCGCGAGATGCGCCCGCGCGATCGCGATCACCTG